>Ga0315913_1001956_pt1 | contig 23632 bp, 14 predicted proteins | sample MpolsnodulesMG_FD_207736 | JGI IMG/M metagenome (GOLD analysis project Ga0315913, IMG submission 207736) | Medicago polymorpha root nodule microbial communities from Los Angeles, California, United States - small nodules | ecosystem: Host-associated > Plants > Roots > Nodule | place: USA...
CGGCCACTTTGAATATGTTAAAATTAATTGATAAAGGCTTAAATTGTTTTGTTCATGTTACTAAATTTATGAATGACATGGGAAAGTTGGGAGTTTCAAAAACCTGTGGTTCCAAAGAGAGATCCAGTAGCATACAAACCACTCAGATGAATTGGCTCAATAGGCAATGTGTTATTTACCCCTGCCAATATTAATTTGAAAAAATATTATGATAAGAGAAGAGAACACATTATTTATAGAAATTCATCAACATACTTAAGAACTAATAAACAGGTTCATTACAATCATCAAAAGGTGGAAGGCCCCATAGCTCAGGTTGAAACTCTAAAAGTGAATTAAGAGTAATATTTGCCAGTTTACAACAATCCGATTCGCCTCGAGACGGTACGGCGACTACCTTCGTTTTTGCAGCTGTAGCTGCCTTGACACCAACCCTGTTAAAGCATATTACAGTAAATAAGTTAAGCGTTACAAATACGATTTACATGAAAGAAATTCAAGTGGCTGAACAATAAGAAATATGGGAGACTTACAAGGAATCCTCAATCACAAGGCAGTTAACTACTTGCACAGCCATTCTCTTGGCAGCTTCTTGAAATCTGTAACAATTAGACTTAGTTAGAAGCTTGTAATACTGTGATCGCATCACGTGACATTGTCCGCAATTTAAAACCTGTTTGGAATAGGGGAGACTTTTTCTCTACTGTAAAAAGGTTGGTAGGTTACAGATACTCATTGCCATAGATCTAACTTATGTTTCCTAAAAGATGGTATTTGGAAGGTTAAAGTTTAAAACTCCATTTATAAGTGAAATCATGGACATTACTTATAGCAGATAATCTTACAAATCTGGAGCAGGCTTCCCAAATTTAACCTGGTCGTTTCCTAGAATTACCGAGAAGCTTTCTTTCCAACCTACAAAAAACGATTTTATTAAGCATGAAATATAAAATTTTAAGTAGGAAACTACATGTCAAGTAGTTTCAGTTTATTAAGCTTAAGCAGAAATTAGCCTAATCAATTAATTGGTTACAAAACATTAAGTTGAAAAACACATAACTCAAACTTAGTTAAAATGATATTTCTGCAGCTACATATAATTTACTTTTCACTTTTCAGTAACGTATTCAGAGGTAATAACTAGAATAAAAAGTTGATCTGTCGTTCTATTTGAAATAGAAAGACATAAAACAGAAACTCATCGATGAAAAACAAACATGTAGCCAACAGGAAAATACCTTTATGATGAGAAATTTTTGCATATATGTATTCTGTCGAGGAGTTTGAAGCAAGAGCCATTGGCACACCATTTTTCGTGAGATGTTTGATAATTCGATTAGCACCAGGCAATGCTTTGGCATCTCTCCACCTAAGCCAATTTGTGAATTGAAAAGGAGAATCTTTAAGTGAAAGTGATAACAATTCAAATAAGATTTCTTGACTTTAGTTTTTTTTGTTGTTCAGGAATCAAAATTACCCACCTCTCTGAGTAACTACAGTTAACATATTTTTTTAGCAAAGTAACAGTGTACTAATGTAGGGTTGTGTGTATTACAAAAGCAGTTTTGAACCATGTTCAATCTTCAATTACTTACCTGATATGATCTCATATCAGTTTCACCTCCTAGCTTTATGTTGCATTCAAACCATCCATGACTATGTATTTAGGGAAATGCTAAAGAGTGTGCCCTTAGGACATTGATTAAGAAAACAAAAATATAAATATTACACTGGAAAGTGGTGTAAAACTACTACTTTTGATTTCCTCAACAAGTTTCCTATGGACACTTATTAGTACTTATTAATGAGTAAAAAAGGCAATGGAAAATAATGAGAAAAGATAATACTATACAATTCTGTTATTTTTTTTAATAAAGTTAAAAATGGAATAAAAATGTTATAATTTGTTCACAAGTCCTGCCTCAATTGACAAATGTTGAATTTGTTAGGCTAGGGTTCAAACCGGGGATCTCCCACTTGTGTGTATGTGAGTTTTCAAGTGGTTATTGTTATTCCATCTAACTACTCAAAAAATGTTATAATCTATTCCATTCAGTTCACTTTCCAAATAATGGAATGGAAACTTTGGTGTGTTACGTCGTAGATTAACCAAACAATGGAATGATCTCTGTTACATTTCATTATGCTCCGCTTGTTTTAAAATATTCAAACAAAGCCATAGAGACATATGAAAAGAAAAGTATGAATTACCTTTGGATATAGAGAGGATTGATTTCTTTGATAAATTGGTCAGGTGTTAATGGGAGTTGATAGTCCCTAACAATAAAAGCTGCTGATTCCTTCTGTGTCATCCCTAACCTCTTCTTTTCTTCCCTTTCTCTATTAAGTTCCTTTCCATACTTACCCAAAAACTCACTCAATACACCCCTTGTAGCCCTTTCTGCACACCAATCATCAACACAGATGCAGTATTCAGAAGAAAAACAAAATTTGACAGACAATGATTGAAAAAATGAAATGAAATAATTAAATACCAGTATCCAAAAGTGTGCCATCTAAGTCAAAAATAACAGCCACAATATTGGCGTCATTTTTGCAACCTTGAAAGTCACAACAGCAGCTCATGGTAGCACCAAAGGTTTTTGATATAGTAAAAGAAATTGTTGCACTCCAATGGAACAATAACAAACTGCAATTGGTTGGTCAGAAATTTTTTTGGTGCGTTATATGATCTCTATGACATGACATGAAGCATAAATTCTCAGTGATCGTTAGTTGGATATAGCGTTAGCGTCACAAAGCAGCATGTTCTTGTGGATATTCCATCGAAGACAAGAATTTGAGTCTTTATTCTTCACGGAATTACATTCCACACATCAGAGTCACACCACAATAATGTTTTCTCAAAATTACATCATGCCGCTCGTGCCTTCATGTTACCCACTCGTGACTCATATAAATAATTTTTTTTTAGAGAATCCAAACTCTTTCCATACCAACATTATCATTTAATTTTTGTTTATGTAATAATCCATTTGTCCCATTTTTATATGCAAGTTGTATATCTCACATATATTAGAAAAGAGTGTATTATCACGTGAGCATAGCTCAGTTGGTAGGGACATGCATTATTAGATACAGGGGACAGAGTTCGAACCCCAGACATCCCATTTGTTCACCTGTATAAGATTGTATCCTCAATTTATTTATTTTAGAGGAGGAGCACTTTGACTCCTCGGAAGAAAAAAAACAAATTTGTATAAGATATTTGTCAATGATAACAAAATAAATGACATTTTTTTGTCAAATATTTGAGTGCACATAGTAATAAATCACGTGATTAAAGTAGTCAAGTTAGAGTGCCCGAAAGCTTACAAAATTTAAACTCAAACGCTGCATTTATTTAATTCTAATCATCAGACTACTTGACGGAAAAAAGTCAAGTTAGAATAATTTGTTCCCACAAAAAAATTAGAATGTGTGTTTTTTTTTTACAAGAAAATTAGAATGTGTTAATTGGCATATATTCATTGACTTAATGACTTACAATATTTTTAAATTTAAAATGCAATGTCAATCTCAATAATGCAATTTTAAAACCTATGATAGAAATATTCCTTTTGTATACTCTCCAGTCTCCATGCGCATGTAGGTAAAACAAAATGAGAACAAATTCATTTCCGTGTTAAAATAATTTCGCAAAACTTCGACTCGTACAAAGGCATCAATCACGCAACTTTTAACATTTTTCATTCATCACTTTTATTGAAACTCATTCCGTCACTCTTCTGTCATTGAAAATAAATAAAAAAAACAGGCAACCTCTCCTTCACTTTCAAAAACAGTTGATTTGTACGTATGAATTATGGTCATGAAAATCATCTCATTCTAACTATAAAACTAGTTTGCGCGTTCATTTATTATTCAGACTTTTTTCAAAAGTTCTTTCACAATTATTATTACGTGAAGTACTCAGCATTCAGGCCACTTATTTCAGTTTTCCGCACTCAAGCAGCTTTGTTTCAGTCATAATAGAATTATAGTTTGCCTGATTAATCTCCAAGATGATAGTTTCTCCATATAAGGGTGAAGCATTTCATTGGAAAAAGAAATACACCAAGAACAATCCTCATAAAATCAATCTCCCACAGACAGAAGGAGGTGCTTAGGAGTGAAACAGGCCATTTCAGGACACCACACAAATAAAAACATCAACAAAATATAGCAGAAATGGAGTTTTTCTTTTCCTCTATGGGGAAGTATGACAAATTAACAAGAAACAGACATAGAGGAAACAATGGAACCCTAATTCTAACTAGTACACAAATAGGGAATCAGCCCTAATGTTTCATGCCCAAACACATACATCAAATCCTAAGGAAGTTCCCGCCAACCATTAGCCTCACTGTCATTAAAAAAATAATGAAATGAATAAATTAAAGCCATCAGACGAAAATAAATTGCAGCTACCAAGTTTGAAGAACTACTCACCTCTGCATCGTCACCTCCACCAAGCTTGGCAGTGCCATTTGCTTTCTGGTTCTCTTCTGTAGCAGGAAGTCAGAAAAATTCAGTAAACATCGATAGAAAAAGGACAACCAAAAAGAATAACTACCACAACTTATGTTCGGCATTAAATCTCACTGTCCAGGTGATTTCATATATAGGTTAAGCACCTTACGTCTCAGTTTCACAAAAAAATCTTTAGCTAAACACAATCTACCACATTAGGCATTCCAATCATTATTTGACGTGTAAAAGCATATAAAGATGAAGGTGCATTTCTATCTTGTGCTCGAATCCTTTGCACTTACACATCTTGGATAATTTGAGGGTTATTATCTAACTGTAAATGAATGCTAGCCCTTACAATAACCTACAGAACTATCCCTTACTCCTGTAAAACATCTTAATAGAGCTATTGAAATATTTTGCAAGACTCCTATTAATAATTACCTCCATCTTCTGGGATGTCAGAAGTCCAGAGAGTCAGGTTGTCCCTGAGAAGTTGCATGATCAATGTACTATCTTTGTAGGACTCCTCATTCAAGGTGTCGAGCTCTGAAATAGCTTCATCAAAAGCCTGCTTTGCAAGATGGCAGGCTCTGGAAAAAGGAAAATATGTTCTCCCCCGTCAAACACACCATCAATTTTAATAAAAAACCGGGGTTATAAAATCAAATTCAAATCACAAACCTTTCTGGTGAATTCAAGATCTCATAATAGAAAACTGAGAAATTCAAAGCCAGACCCAATCGAATGGGATGAGTGGGGGGTAATTCAGCCTCTGCTGCAGTGGTAGCAGACTGCAATATAGAAAACAAGAAGTTTTAAGTAGGAGATAAAAAGATAAAATAAAGTATTCTGAATAGGAAACTCCGATGACTAACAGCTCTTTCAAAATGATAATAGTTAATGTAATTTTGAGTAAAAAAGAAATACTAGAAGAAAATGAACATAGTATAAAATAGAACAGACAGAAGTACATAAAAATGAAAATATGGATGAAAGCCAGGAAAGGAACAATCACGCGTTATATTTAGCAAGCACAAAAAACTTAATCACATCAGATATATAACAATAGACGGAAGAATCATCAATACATGGTATAGAAGAATAATAATGAAAGAGCAATATATGCAGCATAAAATGGCTGAGGTAATGCAACAAAGTTCTCCAATTCCAGTAATCAATCCTAATTTTAATAAAAGAAACTATAACATGCAAGGGGCGAACAGGGGATAAAAGGGAAAAAAAATGCAGCAGGACTCAATTACCATTGATTTAATTGCAAACTTCATATGCATATGAAAAAAGAGTAAACCCAAAGTCGTCAAATGGACTGCAAATAACTGTTGTTTTGGCTGCAGATTTCTGAAGATTACCACAAGACGCCTAAATATTTTTATATGGCAGATAATTGTGAATAAACCCATTGTTGGATTCTACAATTAGTAGAAGTACAGAAATCACTTGAACATTTTTTTCTCAATCAGAGACATGAAACTTTTAGGAAAGATAAAAAAAAGAACTCAACAAATTAAAAATGAAGAGCAAAAGAATCCTTTTAGAACAATTGCTAATAGTGATCAATAGTGTTTTTAACAATCTCAGAAAACAAATCACCCATGAGATCTACCCAGGTGCAAATAACATATAAACTGCAAAAACAAGATAAATATATATCTCACCTCATATGCTTTCATTGACTGATCACCAGCCTCCTTCTTCTCATTGCCAGTCTTAAATTCCGCAAGGTAACGATAATAATCTCCTTTCCTGCAAGTAGAACATTCAAACATCCAACAATCAACTTATGCAAAATAACAGAAATATAACACCAAAATCCATAGTCAAGAATAAAACATGACTGCTTACATCTTATAATAAAACACAGTTGATTCACCAGCTGTAGCCGAAGGTATAAGATGTTCATCAATCACTCTCATAACATCATTACAGATGTTTGTCAGCTCAGTTTCAACCTTGTTCCTATACTCCTTAATCCGTTTCGCATTCACATCATTTCCTTTAGTCTCTTCCTTTTGCTCAATGGAAGACAGAATCCTCCACGAGGCTCTGCGAGCACCAATCACATTCTTATAACCAACAGACAGCAAATTCCTTTCTTCAACAGTCAGTTCCACATCTAGGTTCGCAACATTCTTCATAGAATCCACCATCTCTGTCACCAAAAAAAAAAATATTTTTTTTTAAAAAATGAATCAAACTTCAAATATGATCAGATTTCAAATGAATAACAAAAACACAACTTTGATCAACAAAAATACTTGATCTTAAACATGCAGTAACAAAATTATGAAATAGCTACATGATCAAACTGAAAAAAAATTCAATTTTATTTTTCTGAGAAAAAAATCATAAAATGAAGAATTAAATTAAATTCTTAACCCTAATTGATACAGTAAACCATAAACACCAGGAAAAAAAATTCAAAAAAAATAATAATTTCGAGACTTCGAAAGTGAAATCAAATAAAGTTCATGAATTTATTCGAATTAAGTTGAAATTCGAAATTTGATAAGCAAGTATGAAGATCAAGAATTTATGATCGAAACTCTAACCTTCATAACGTTCAGCTTGTTCAGCGAGCTTGGCGATGTAGACGAAATTCTCACGATCCTTGGAAGAAGCCATCGTTGATCTCAGAGAAATTAGGGTTTGTGAATTTGGGAATTGCGAAATCTCTCTCTCTCTTTCACGAACACTGAACTCTGTCACTATCTTTCACTGCGTTTTTCTTCTTGGTCGAGGTTCTGTAGAAAAAGGGTGGGGTCTGAAATGACGGATGTGTCCTTGCGGTTTCTTTGTTTTTATGTTTTTGGTCTTGTTGACGTAGTGGACTACGTAAGGGCATTGACTGGAATGGATTTTTAGCCAATTGTTGGTGTACACGTGTTCCGTCAAATCTTAGGTAACATCTCTCTTCTTACATTCAAAAGCCGATTAATATAATTTTGTCATGAGAAAAAAATGGCGAGAGAAAAATACAAAAAATGTAGAAAATGAGTCCTACCATTATTTAAAATCACTTAAATCTTAATAATTCATTTTTTAAACGCCGGTTTCAATTCTTCATTTCTCAAGCTCTGTTTGACTTGACCTTTATGTTTGAAGAACAAGTTCTTTGTTTTTCTTTTAAAGAGTTCTTTTTTTTTTTTTGGGATTATAATGTTATTGATATATATATTAAAAAATATTTATATAAAATTTATATATTCAATTTAAGTGTTAAATATGTTTTCATCCTTACAAATGTACGATTTTTTAATTTTAGTACTTACATAATTATATTCAATTTTAGCGCATACTTTAATAAATTTTTAAAACAAATAAGTGATTTTAGTCTACGTATTTAAACTCTGTAAAAATAAAACTAAAATTGATTTTTTTTGTAGGGATTAAATTTAAAAATACAAAAATTTATAGGATTTAAAAACATATTCGACATTAAACTTATTCAATAAGAAAAAAATCACATTAAATTTTAATTATGCATACCATAAATTAAAAAAAGAGTAAATTATCTCTCCTCTTTTGAAAGATGCTTAAATTGCATTTTCTTCCCTTTTTATGTTAAAATATACACTTCTCTCTCCTCCTCCGAGAAAAGTGTGAATTATATTCTCCTTCTCTCTTATGTTAAAATCTACACTTTACTCCCGTAATAATTTTTTTTATTTCTAATAATCTAGCAAAAGAAATTAATCTACCACACTTCAAAGAAAAATAGTATAGTGGATACATTTTAATATAATCAAAGTTCAAATGCATATTTTTTGCTATTTTTTATTCACAATTTCATTAACATATAATTTAAACCTTGTTATAAAATATGAAACAACAAAAAGTAACATTAAAATACGTAAAAAATTACTAAAGTCGATAAAATATGATTATTTAAAAGTGATATTTATAGTCTAATTTATAAAATTAATAAAAAAACTATTTAAATTTAATTATCATTGACATTTAAATCATAAAGAAATTAGTATATATCATAAAAAAAATTATTTATTTTAAAATAGATTAAAGTGTAGTGCATATTTAATTATTAAGGAAGAGGATTGTAATTCAAGTATCTCATAGGGGAGGGGAGTATAAGTTTTATTTTTCAAAGGAGGAGAATGTATATTTTAAAATAAGAGGGGAGAGAAGTATAATTTAAACTTTTCTTAAAGAAGGAAGTGTAATTTACTCTTAAAACAACTGTAAAAAAGAAATAAATACAAAACTTACAATATTTATGGAGCATTTAGAAACTTGAGATTGATGACGCTTCAATGAGTCCAATGTATCCATAGCTAACTATTTAATAAATTAATCCCTTCGGTCTCAAATATAAGAAAAAATTTCTTTTTTAGGTTCATTGAGTAATCAATGTATCTGGTCTAAATTGTAAATCAGATATATTAATTATTCAATGAACCTAAAAAAGGAATCTTTTCTTATATTTGAGACCGGAGGGAGTAATTAACAATATCTCTTTTTGGTGTAAGCGAATAAGTTATTTACAAAATATTAAAAATGTTAGACCATCTACAATGAGAGCTCTTCCCCTTATTAGCATCATGCTAAATAGGCACCCCATAGTACAAGTTTTCTTTTTCAAAGAAGGAGAATGTATATTTTAAAATAAGAGAGAAGAGAAGTGTAATTTAAACTTTTCTTAAAGAAGGAAGTGTAATTTACTCTTAAAACAATTGTGAAAAAGAAATAAATACAAAACTTACAATATTTATGGAGCATTTAGAAACTTGAGATTGATGACGCTTCAATGAATCCAATGTATCCATAGCTAACTATTTAATAAATTAATTAACAATATCTCTTTTTGGTGCAAGCGAATAAGTTATTTACAAAATATTAAAAATGTTAGACCATCTATAATGAGAAGTTCTTCCCCTTATTAGCATCATGCTAAATAGACACCCCCATTGTAACATCAATTAATATGGTGCTTATAAAGATGAATGTTTTTATAGGCACCCTCACTCCTATTATCCATGGGTCCCTAAGGTACAATTAATTTTATTTTTGTATTATTTTAATTTTAAAAAGTAAATTATATAATAGTTGTAAAAGTAATATTTTAATAGATCAACATTGGATTTTCAACAAAAACAATTTTTTACAACAACAAATAATTTACCCATTTGAATGGGGAAAAAAATGATGATTGGATTTAAACAAAACAACAAATAATTTATCACCATTTATTTTATATTTTTTTTTCAAGTTTTAACTTTTTTTTAATTATTAATAAAGTTTTAAAAAAAATGTTCGCTTTTTTAATAATTTATAATTAAACAACTTCAATATTTTAAAATTATATAATTATGAATGTGTATATAAATTATTGTTAAAATTCAATGATATATAGTTATTAATGGGACCCAATTAATAATTGTTTTGAGGTGATGGACTGTAGATATTATGTGCTTATTAAGTATTAATTACAAAACGAATGATATGTACCGTCAGAACCTATTTAAGCATCCAAATGGGGTGCTGCATTGTGGATGGTCTTAAAATAAGACGGATAAATACCAAATTTATTTTGTCTCTATCAATTTTTGGTAAATACCTTGATCGAGGCAACTTCCCTAAAAAAAACTTGATTGAGGCAACTAAAAATATTATTTGGGTGGCTTTTTTTTATGGTGGTCGGGAAAAAACTTGATTGAGGCAACTAAAAATATTATTTGGGAGACTTTTTTTTTGTGGTGGTCGGGGTTTGAACCCCTATCCTTGCATATATTATTCATTATCCATACCAACTGAGTTAAGTTCAGGAGGACTATTATTTGGGCAGCTAAATATACATATAACATCTTTTTTTTGTGAAGGAATACAAATGGAATATATTAACAATGGTAGTGAAACCTCCTTAGCACAAGGTGTACTAAAGAGACCACCCCAAGAATCCAAGAGTCATACACAATAATTACAAATACAAAGGTCAGTTGATACCCATACAAAGTATAGGGTCCGACCACCATCCCTGAGAACCATACACAAACGTGACATTATTTGCTTTCAATCACCAAAATGAATGGAATTTAACTTTATCTAAAATCTAAATCATGGGTGTTGGATGTTATCACATTCAAAGCGGAATCATTGTTAGCTATATGAATGGTATTGGGATCTAGGAAGGTGCATGAGATTTTGACTCTAGTTTTATGTGGGACCTGTACATTGGGCAATGTTCATATTTTTCTGATGTATTTTTTGTGGTAGCCTGTTATTGTTTGAGGTCTTTTATTTGTGTGGTTCGATGGTTTTTTAATTGGTGATTTTGTTATGCAATTTGGGTGGCTTTGCTCTTGATTGGTCCCTCATATTGTGAAGTTGTTGTGTGCATCTGTTAGTGTAGTCATGTAGACTTGTTTTGGCAATTTCACTCTAGGTTTTCAGTCTTTGAGGTTTCATTTTCTTTGGTTTTTGAATGTTGTTGATACAAGTTGTGTTTAGTGGCATGAATGTTGTGTTGGGAGACCTTCTTTGTAGGTTTTGGGTTGGTTTTCCTTGTATCGGTGGTGTGTTATTGCCTCATACTCTCTGTGTTTGTCTTTGGTTGCAGCATTTCTTGGTTCTTGCTCTCGTAACCTTTTGTCAACTCTAGGTTCATCTTGTGCTCGAATCGTTTTTCAATGAAGTTTTATTTGCAGTTAAAAAAAGACATCTAAAAATTTATTATTAAATCAATCAATTAGTAGTTATATGAGTAAGAACTAAGAAGCTAATAATTTTTATCTTAAACATCAAAATTTATTGGTAAGAAGGCATTGTAGTCATTGGCAATCCCTCGTCTTAGTTTTTATATTGATGGATCTATCTAATTCTCCAAATTAAATTGCCAGGTTTGTTCATGAAATTGTGTGATAGAATCCAAGTAATTAATGATGCGTATTACATACTTGAGCTTGTTCTTTTATTCGTTAATACAATTTAATACATACTAAGTTAAAACATAAAAATTTAAAGTCTCTAAAAGTTTGTTTGGTTCAGAGATTGTAGAGGGGAGATTTGGTTTATTTTTTAGAAGGGAAAGAGGAGGAGAGTGAAATACATCGAAACCATATTTTTGTTTCGCCCCAAATTAAGGGGATTTTGAAGAAGGGTAAATTGACTAATAAAATTTGAAGTACATTGACAAAACTTTCTTCATTGAGAAATGATATTTGTAAAACCACTTTGTGACAACTTTTTGATAACTTTCTCTCTCATACTCACATTATCCTTTTATTCTCTCTCTTCATTTTTTTCTCTCCATTGTTTTTAACCAATGAAAAGAGAGAAAAAAGAATTTGTCACCAAAAGTTGTATCAAATGGTTGTTCAAATATCAGTACTCTTCTTCATTTATGTGAAACTTAAGAGTTATTCTTTGAGTAATTATCCATCAACACCCTTTTTTCATACCACTTTATACACACCCTTCATTATCCAATCACACACTGCCATCTGTCCAAGTGGGTCCCACAGAAAAAACTCAACTTTTTTTACTCTCACTCTCTCTCTTCCATCTCTTTCATCCACCTCTTCTCTCTCTCAACAGAACTCACCACCATCACCGTCGGCAACCACCATCACTTTAATAGCAAAAATTTCCCTTTCAGTTTGCGCCCTAGGCATCTTCTTCCTTTGTGCCAAAAATTCATTGTCCATTACTTTAATAGCAAACAAACAATTTTGGCCAATTAGTTCAGAAAGATATGCGGTACCAATGTCTCCACAACCAAGTTTCTTCAAAAGATTGAAGTTTCTTAAGCCTAATACTCCATGCTGCATTTGAGCATCTCTTATGGCTTGCCATCTAAAATCCTTTGACATGTGAGGCCTATTGCAAAAACTAGAACCACTGACATTACTCTCGTCGTTGGTACTTGTACTACTGTTGTAGTCGCCTTGGCTACTCTTTGAACTTTGTGAAAATTCAAGCTGCTCTTTCAAGCCGCCATTCTTTTTCACTTGGAGGCGACATTGACGGTGGCGATGACGGCGGTAGGTGAGAGAAGGAAGAAGAGGCTTGGTGGTGGTACTGTTGTTGGAAGTAAATGAATGTGTGAGAGAGTGATGGAAGAGAGTGTAAATTGACAAAGTTACCCTCCTAATACAATTAATAAAAAATGCTAAATGGGAGGTGTACAAGGTGGTTTGCCACCTATGGTTGTACACGTATCGATGCTCTTCTTCTTATTACATTTCATCTTTTTATTATTCTTACTTGTGAATTTCTTTTCTTCCTATTCTTGTTCTTTTCACTGTTTTGTTGGGTATGGAATTTACACATCAATCTTCACATATCATACCTTTCATCCCACTTTCAGTTCCTATTTTAATAAAGGTAGAACTTCTACTTTTTCCCTTAACAACATAGACATTTTCTAGTAATTTTTTCGTTGACAATAGTTATGATTTTTTTTCTTGACATATTTATATAGGTGGCATTTCACATGGGAAAGGCCAATCCTTTCCCATACCATGGGAAAGTTAATTTCATCCATTTGATTAGGTAAGGAACACAATCTTATCACACACCTTCAACACTAAATTTTATTGTCAAGAGAGAGCGTGTTCTGTTCTTTGATCAGACTTTGAAACATCATGGTCAGCACCTAACTCATGTTCTTGTTCCTCTTCATCTAATCTCTTTTTTTTTTTGAGCAAAAAAAAATGGAGTAGTTGTGTGGAATGTTCCAATGAACCCTTCAATTGAAACTTTCTGGGTTGCTAAGATCAACGTTGAAAAATCTTAGCTATTGAGATGCATTTGGAAGATTTGTGATGTAGCTAACATCTTTCTTTTGGCCTACTATTTACATAATTTTTTTACTGTCTTTCCACTTAAAGTGTATACAACTGTTTATTTCAATTTCTAAATAAAATAAATAATATGGTTGATTTTCATTTCGCTGTACGGTGGTGCACTGTTGTTGTTGGTGGGGATGAAGGAAAGAGATGGTGGAGGGCTGGTAGTGACAATAAAATCTAGTGTTGAGGGTGTATGATATGATTGTGTTTTTTACTTGATCTAATGCATAAAATTAACTTTCTCATGGTGGAAAATGATTGATCTTTCCCATGTGAAATGCCACCTTCAAACTTTATGGAATTCATATTGGCAAAAGTAAATCCCTTCTAATTAAGGAGGATTCCCTAAGACACACTTTTGGACCAGCATCTGGTGTTAAAGAAACTCTAAAAGTTTTTGTCATTGGTATCTTTGTTTAAGACAATATTTAATAACGTTATGTTTATAGTACTTTTAATCTATTTTATGTTTGTAGTACTTTTGCGTTTGAGTACAAGTATTGCTTGACTTTTTAAATTTCTTAATTGCACTTCCAACATTCTTTAAAAGTTTAGTTTGGTATCAATTTGATTTGAGTTTAATATGCATACAATGGTGACAAACACATAGTTTTTTACTAAGAGAAACTCCAACTTCTCTTTCTTTCTCCTTCATTCATCGATGAGGGGTGGTTTTAGGTCATTTTTTTGACCTAAAATGACCCTTCTACATATATTTTTCCCCCTTTTTTTTTCAATAAATAAGTGATTTTCACATATATCAAGTTTTTTCTTTTGTGCTTTTTGTGATTTCGTCGTCTAAGTGCGGCTTTGTGTTGTTCGTCGTCTTGTGCGGCGTTTGATTTCACATCTTGCTGCAGTGTTCGTTTAGTTCCTGTTGAAAGATCGACGTCAGTCAATTGCAAATAATCAATATTTGGGTGTCAACGTTGCAGATCCGAAAGCATGAGTATTTCGATGACTTGTATTTTATCATCTTATTTGTAGGCATTTTGTCGTTGTATGCTATTAACTTGGGTGTTGTGAGTTTGTTCGCAGATTCACCCTTTATCTTTTTAGTGATGTTTGTATATGATGTACTCTATCAGTTTGAATGAATGAGATCATTTTGTTTTTGTCAAAAAAATGGTGACAAACACACCATTGATCTTTTGATTATAATAATTAAACATGTATCTTAGGTTTAATGTTTAATAATCAAAAGATGTGTGTTTGTTTCAAGTTATCATTAACTTGTAAATTTCTTAAAATAAAAAGATAGTAAATATGCATTCATACGATTGTTATAGATTTATTAAGTTTTATTTTTGGGCGGTGGCGGAGTCCCATGATGACAAGGGGATGGCCATGGCCTCCCCATTATTTGCAGTAAATTACCAAAATACTTTTAGGTTAATATGAAACTTTTTATTAGTGGGGCAAGTTTATATACTATAAAGGTTTAAATGGGTCTTTTGTCCCTGCAAATATAGGTCATTTGAATTTTTCGTCCCTGAATTTACTAATCCTTCCAATCTGCCACTTCAAATATTAATCATTTGACTTTTGGTCCTAATTAGGTTTTTTTGCTGAGGTGGGTTGTCATGACCGACGTGGTGCCCATGTGGCAAGTGATGATTGGGCGAGGTGGTTGGCTTTAATAGGTCTTTCGTCCTGCAAATATAGGTCATCGGAATTTTCGTCCCTGAATTACTAATCAGATGTAATTATGACCATTTTTGAAATGATTAATATTTGCAGTGGCATATTGGAATGATTAGTAACTGCAGGGATAAAAATTCAAATGGCATATATTTGCAGGGACGAAAGACCTATTTAAGCCTAGTATAAATGTTTACTAAAAAATGTAATGCATGCTCAATTGATAAAAGAAAATTTTATTATTATCATTAAGTGTCCTAAACAGACAACTTAGTAGATGAGTTGAGGGACTTCGAATAAGTTTAAAGTTCAAACTTTAAAAACTTACATGATATCTATTTGCATGTGTACATAAAAAACTATATTTAAGTAAAAAATGAAGATTATTAAAACCCTATCAAATTATAATAAAAAAATTTGAACACTCAAGACACCTTTTTGGAGTTTGTAATAAGTTATTTCTACCCGGTGGCGGAGCCAGATTATTATAAAGTCTAGGCAAAAATAATTTGCAACATATTTATAGGGGTTTACATAAGAAATTGCAGGCAAATAGTAAAAAATCAAAAGAAATTGTCCAATTTATGGGGGTTTATATAAGAAATTCAGGGGGATTTACATAAGAAATTGTAAAAAATTTGGGCCGGAGCTTGGGCAAACTCCCGGGCTCGCCGGGCCTTAGAACCTCCACAGTTTCTAGGAAATTTTACCTTATACCCCAACACATGTACTTTCACCCCTACAATTCTTCAAAAATTCCAATTTTACCCTTTTTTGCTATTCACTTATAATATTTCCCATTCAATATGAGTTCACCTCCGCATCCCATTTTCTTTCATATAAAACGTTTCCGAATTTTTTCCAGATCATTCATCTTTACTTTTCCGTAATGCTTACTGAAAAGTTCTACAAAACCTTTCAAAAAATATTAGACAGAAACCATATGTCTAAGTATTTCGTTGTCCATTTTTTGATGAAAAGTATTTTGTTCTTATTTTAGAAAAATCTGTCAGAGAATTAATAAAAAGGAGAGACAATAGAATACAATAGAATTAAGCAAAAAACAATAGCATAATAAAACCGGAAAAAGTATTGTATGGCAGCCAAGTAAGAAACAAAACAAAAATGTTTGAACAAGAAAACTTCATGAAACGGAAACACTCCATCACCAAACAATTCCAAAAATAAATGTTCACAGTGGAACAAAACAAAAATTTAAAGGACGTGAATTTGAATTTAAAGTATGCACCGAAAGATTTTGAGGAATTGTTTGAAACTAGAGATAGAGATGTGAAACGATTCTGGGAAATCAACCGGAAGGAAACGCTTCGCTTTACGGAAATCAATGATTCAGAGAATGAATCTTGTAACCCAAAACATGATTCAATGAATCCAACACAATTATAGGGCGAAAACCATCCAATAAAAGAAAAATCAAATCGAAACTTATACGGTAAAAAAGGGTTCTGACAATGTTTATTGTTTCGAATGTATTATGAATTAGGTGGAGTGAGAGCTGGAAACGTTTTTTCAAGAAAAAGGTGTGGGTGAACAAGTTAGAGAATGTGTTTTATTTTACATAAAGGGTAAATTTGGTACTTTGTGTCGAATGTTGGGGTCAAGGTTTAAATGTAGGGGTGTGGGATATAACTTCCCTACCGAAGATAATATTATTTGAGGCAATGTCAGACACTTATGTTTTATCTAAAATTAGATCACAAATTTAATAGGGGAATGACTTGATTTTTATTGAGATCGAGAGTAAATTACCCAATAACTACTAAGAAAAAAATAAGCAACTGTCAATTAAGTACTAAAGGTTGCTTTTGATTTTTAATTCTTGTTTTTTGCAAGGTTAAATTTGTGTTGTTTTCGATGTATTTTATCAAATGAATTAATATAATATTTTTAAGAAAAAAACATATTATACAATAAATTGTAAAATGGAAGATAAGTTTTAGTTGTGAAGCTGTGGCTAGAAATATATAGATACTCTATGTATGGTTATTTTCTTGGGCAACCTTTAGTTATGATGGGCCAATTAATGCTTGCTTGAGTATTTTCTTGGGCAACAATTAATCTATTCGAGAAACTTTTCACTATACCTCATTTCTGAAAAATCGTAGATGATAGATATGTGTAGAAGTATAGTTTTAGACGACGTATTTTACCCAAAAAGTGTACATTTAAAGTGACATATTTCCCATACCCAATTTATACATTCAGGCAGGCAGAATAAAATTTACATATTTTTGCATTCGAAGTGATTGTAGGAGTAGCTCAATTGCCGATATCAATATTGTTAAGTTGAACACTTTCATTGAGTTCGAACTCTGGAGTGGACGTAATAGTTATGTGTATGAGTTTTATTGATAATTGCCACTTGTCTATATACCAAAACAAAATTCCTCCCAAGTCTATACAATGTTTACATGGGACCAAACGATATTTTCAAGGCATTCTGCCCAAAAGGAATGATTCCATCTACATATCCTTTTGTTGTTTGGAGTTTTTCACTTGGTTTTATACTAGTACATTATATTTGCATTAATATCCAACTAAGGTAGCCCGAACGTGGCCACCTATTTGAAGACTAAAAACATAATAATACTGAAAATAACTGAACACAAAACCTTATGCATCAAAGGGAGTGATTAATCTCAATCGTTTTGCCGTCCATGGTAGCCCTACTCACTTTGAGAAGTTAATATAGTTTTGTGTGTGGAGGATATGTAATCTGATTTATACACATAAAAACGTTAAAACGACAATTACAATGGGACGAAGGAATGATATTTGATTTTTTCTAGCTGCACCCTATAAATTTTTAGCTACTCCATGAGCTTTCGTTCAAGTGATTAAACTTGGCGCTCGAAAAAGTTTAAGGTGTCCAAAATTTATTTATTAACAATTAATTTGAAACCCTTAAAAAATAATTAATTTGAATATATAAAATCTATGATATCTATTAACTACAAAAAAATTGGAAAGAGTAATGCACACTACAAAACGCACTCTCTTTTCTTTTTCTTTTTCTTTTTATAATCACACACAACAAAAATTGAATGACAAATAATTTATCAAAGTAAATACATTGTCTCTCCATAAGCTGCAATTTGCAGTGCACATACCAAATCTCAATTGTAGGTTTGAATTAAATAGACACCAAGGTTGTCAATTGTCAGATCGTGCAAGAAGCAAAAGCCCATGTGTTCCAATTGAGACTCCACTAATATAAGAGTAGTGCCTTTACAAAACAGTTTTGCTCATTTCCAAGTGAAAAGACGGATATACCCTACGCATGTTAACTCACGCTAGTGCAAATGTCGACGTAAGTTAACTCACTCTGAAAAACACACACTGAACTCCAACGTGAGTTAACTCACGCTAGTTTTCTTACTTTTATTTAGCTGCATTCAACTTCCTTCAAAGCTTCATTATGAGTGTCAGCAATACTCTTTCTCTTACACATTGGTTGTACATTTTTTAATATATTCTGAAGCAACCTTATCATAATAAAGTACTTCTAGCCTTACACATTGGTTATACATTTTTTAATATATTCTAAAGCAACCCTGTCATAATAAAATACCTCTAGCCATAATAAAATACATCTAGCCATATATTCTGAAGCTGAATAGCGCAGATACCAATAAAGAAATGTCACTTCATTTGAAAGTAAGCATATCGTTATAAATGACAACACTACTGAAGAAGCTAAATAAAAAAGAAGAAAACCAACGTGAGTTAACTCACATTGGGGGTTTAATATGAATTTTCAGCGACGTGACTTAACTCACGCATGAGTATTTTTGACATTTCACTTGGGAATGAGCAAAAACGTTTGGGTAAAGAGGAGTTCTCCTAATATAATGCATCAACATTTAATGGTTTCATCTTATTCAAACCATATATTGAGCTTGTTTCCTAGCTAGGGTGTCTAGATTTTACGTTAGTCCCAACAGTTTTGATTATATTCCTATTTGTATCATCTCTTTATATTGAATGAAATGATATACTTTGGCTTCCTGCCGTGACGGATCCAGAAATTTCAATAAGTGGGGTCAATATTGTTTATCATAAATATTTATACAAAATATATAAATTTATAACTAATAAAATAATGACATCATCATCATTAAGAAAAATTAGATATTACAAAAAATATGTCATCATATATTAGTCTCTATAAATGTTACCATAAATCAGAGATTACCAGATATATCGATGTCTATGAATGTTATCAAACAATAATTCAAAAATTCATATCCATAATTCGATTTTTTTCACAAAATTCGTAGCAAAGAAACTCCTTTTAACAATTCTCATCGTCGCATACAATTATAATGTTTGAGTATTTTTTGTGCTCGTTTTTAGTAATGCTAACTTCAAAAGTAAATACAATGTTGGATAAAAAATCTTTTATAGTTTCGAAAACCTTGCTTGAAAGATTGGTCCTTTCATCTAAATTAGAAAAGTGTTTAAAAAGATCAAATTTCCATTTTTTTTCTAGTATATTTCATCGTAAGCAATTTAAAAATAAATTCAATTTTAGACTTGCATTTGTAAATTCAGTTTTAAAATAAATCCACGTACCTTTTCAAAAAAAAAAAAATAAATCCACGTGATACCTGAATTTTCTTTTAACCTTTTGGGAGCATTTTCTTTTTGTTTTAATGAAAAATCAATTTTTGAAAGTTATAACTTAAATGCCAATGTTTTCCCAATTCACTAATTCACTTTTTATAAATGCAATGGAAAGTATGAGAGTTATACTACTATTTTAGCAAATATAGTTTAAAATTAATTTACAAACATGACATTGCTTTACCTTCAATGTATTAGTTTGGTTATGTGGGGTCTACATACAATTTAAAGTGGGGTCAAAATGCAAAATCATGCTATAATTGGTTGAAATAGAAAGCAAGGAGTGGGGTCAAGTGACCCCAATGTGGTACACGTGCATCCGTGCCTGCGTACAAGTACAATAAATCCCTTGTCGGGAATGCTTCTGCTTCTTCTAATTTCCCTTGTGTCCAGGCGCTTACTATGACAACAATCATACCATGAATAACAAAATTTGATTTAACTATAGCTAGACTCAAAGCATGGGCAATGTGACCTACTGGAGGTAGAGCTGGCCCTTTATGGAAACGCATCATGTTCCAAAGAACTTGACCATGCTGGTATTTTGCATTATTTGAGGGGAGGGTATACAAATTCCTCGCACTGCCGTTCATCAAACAACTTAACCTTTGTTTTATATAACATAAATGGAGTTTGTCCTTTCTGTACAACTGCATAGTATGCTAAATATTTGTAGGTTGAGTAAGGGATCCGGATTGGATGAAATCCTTCCAAGTTGCCATTGTTCTGTTTCAGGTGAAAAGAATGCACAAACCTTCTAACATTTCCTCTAGCGAGAAGCCTGCACATTTTATTGGATGTTTACTCTTCATATGCTCAAAGTCTCAAACAAAGCTAACATACAAAATAAAAATACAAATATCCTAGAATAATACAATAGCTGAGACCTCATGGATAAATACAAATTGATCGTAAGAGGGCATGTGGCAAATTACTTAAGTGTTTTTCCAAGAAGCTCTTATCAAATGAGAGATTATTTCATAAGAGCTAACAATCAATAATCTATTTACATTTAAAAGTGCACGTTGACAAATTATTTGCATTTTAAACATTTAATCACTGTATAGATAAAATATAGGTGTGGATACAAGTTTAACATTGCACTAAAATAAGCTGAAAACAGCTTATGGGCATTTCATAAGCTACGTTTGTGTTCTTTTCTTTCAAATACTTGCATAAAAATTTGAAAAATGAAAAGAAAAAACAAGAACCTTGACATGATGACGTGGGCTTTATGACAATGAGTTCCAATATTGAACATAACATCCTCGTCTTGTGTCGGTCAGGAGGAGGATCATGTCGTACAAGGTAGCGTTGACAACATGTTGTCCTGTGTCTCAGGCACCGCAGTTGGTGGGAGTCAATGTTTGTTTCAAATTGGGTTCTTTTCTTTTTGTCTATCCTTCAATTCATCAAACTAGTCGGTCGTCCCGTGCTATTGCACGGGTCAATAATGAGTGCAATATATTAGCAATGTGAGAGTATTACTTCAGATGACAAATGGAGGAGCAATACTTCATACGAAAGATACACACAATCTAAATGGCACGGATCTCAAGATATTGTGTATATGATGTCTCATTATGTAGATTTTATAATCATGACCATCATAGAAAATCTTATTACTTGCAAGTATAGGTTTCCTGAAATGAATAGCATTACACTTGTCATTAAAATTTGCACATTTTATAGGTTTTATAGACCTAGAACTATAGACTTTAATTGAGATACACAATTGTATAAAATTGTGGATGTCAATTAGTTGATGTTTTTAAGACCCAAGATCATGGATTGCATGACAAGAAAACTCGAGTAATTATTGCCTAAGTAATTATGAATTGATGTGTTCGAGACCTAAAACCATAGGCTTGCTATGAGATACACCATATCTAAATGGCATAGGTCTCAAGAAATTGTGTATATGATCGCATTCCTCTTGGCATTGGGCTAGTTTTTAGTATTCCTCATGAGTCATGACATTTGGTTTATTGCATGGGTAACACTTGACTTGTTGCATGAATTTCTTTTGACAGTTGACTTTTTGTATGTATTGCTCGTGAGTCATTACACTTGGTTTATTGCATGGTCACTTGGGTTGTTGCATGTATTCCTCTTGACACTTGACTTATTGCAAGTATTCCTCATGATTCATAACACTTGGTTTATTGCATGAATGACATTTGGTTTGCTGCATGTATTCTTCTTAACACTTGGATTATTGCATGTATTACTCGTGAGTCACGACACTTAGTTTATTGCATAGGTAACATTTGGCTTGCTGCATGTATTCCGCATCAGTCGTGAAACTTGGTTTATTGCATGGGTAACACTTGGCTTGTTTCATGTATTTATCTTGACACTTCGCTTGTTGCATGTATTAAAGAGTCATGACACTTGATTTATTGCATGGGTGACCTTTGACTTGCTGCATATATTCCTCTTAACACTTGACTTGTTGCATTTATTCCTCGTGTGGCGTGACACTTAGTTCATTGCATGGATGAAACTTGGTTTGCTGCATGTATTCCTTTTAACACTTGGTTTGTTGTATGTATTCCTCATGAGTAGTGACACTTGGTTTATTGCATGAGTAACACTTGGCCTTTTACATGTATTCCTCTTGACACATGGCTTGTTGCATGCATTCCTCACAAGTCATGACACTTGGTTTATTGCATGGATGACACTTGGTCTTCTGCATGTATTATTATTGACACATGACTTGTTGCATGCATTTCTCATGAGTCGTGACACTTGGTTTATTGCATGAGGGACACTTGCTTTGTTGTATGTATTCCTATTGACACTTAGATTATTGTATGTATTACTCAGGAGTTGTGACACTTGGTTTATTGCACGGTTAACACTTGGCTTGTTGCATGTATTCATCTTGACACTTGACTTGTTGCATGTATTCAAGAGTCATGACACTTGGTTTATTGCATAGGTGACAGTTACCTTACTACATGTATTCCTCTTGACACTTGACTTGTTGCATTTATTCCTCGTGAGTTGTGACACTTGATTTATTGCATGGATGACACTCTGCTTGTTGCATGTATTCCTCTTGACACTTGGTTTGTTGCATGCATTCCTCATGAGTCATGGCCTTTGGTTTATTGCATGGATGACACTTGGCCTTCTGCATGTATTCCAATTGACACATGGCTTGTTGCATGCATTCCTCATGAGTCGTGACACTTGGTTTATTGCATGAGTGACACTTGGTTTGCTGCATGTATTCCTATTGACACTTGGATTATTGCATATATTACCTAGGATTCGTGACACTTAGTTTATTGCATGAGCAACGTTTGGCTTGTTGCATGTATTCATCTTGACACTTGGCTCGTTGCATGTATTCAAGAGTCATGACACTTGGTTTATTGCATAGGTGACACTTGGCTTATTGCATGTATTTCTCTTGACACTTGGCTTATTGCATTCAATCCACGTGAGTTGTGACACTTGATTTATTGCATGGTTGACACTTGGCTTGCTGCATGTATTCCTTTTGACACTTGGTTTGTTGCATGTATTTCTCGTGAGTCGTGACACTTGGTTTATTACATGGGTAACATTTGGCTTGCTGCATGTATTTTTTTGACATTTGTCTTGTTGCATGTGTTATTCCTCATGAGTCGTGACACTTGTTTTGTTGCATGTATTAGACTATGGATTGCATGCCAAGAAAACTCGAGTAATTATTGCTTAAGTTATTATGAATTGATGTGTTCGAGACCTAAACCGTAAATTAGTTGATTTTTGTAAGACCTAAAACCATGGATTGCATGCCAATAAAACTCGAGTAATTATTGCCTAAGTAATTATGAATCGATGTTAAAATAAAACTTAGGTAATAATGACCATCATAGAAAATCTTATTTCTTTAAGCTATAGTTTCCCCAAAATCAACAACACTTCACTTATCATTAACATTTGCACATCTTAGAGACTTTAGAGACCTAAAACTATAGACTTTCATTGAGATAGACGTTATCATTAATATTTTCATATATTAGAGAACTTCTAGACCTAAACCT
>Ga0315913_1001958_pt1 | contig 23613 bp, 8 predicted proteins | sample MpolsnodulesMG_FD_207736 | JGI IMG/M metagenome (GOLD analysis project Ga0315913, IMG submission 207736) | Medicago polymorpha root nodule microbial communities from Los Angeles, California, United States - small nodules | ecosystem: Host-associated > Plants > Roots > Nodule | place: USA...
TTGTACCCTCACCATATCTTGCCTTCTCCCATATGGAGTCTTTAGGAACCACTCCATAATTGTTTTCTAGCCCAAGAAATTCCCATGATCTTGTGGTTTGCAATTCATGCCCTTTGTTCTCAAACATAGACACTACATTTGGATGTTCTGCACCTATAAAAAATAATTAACATCATATGCATAAGAATATTAGCAATACTTAATTTTTTTTTATGAAATTTGACCTTTTTTGCAAATATTATTATATAAAAAGCACAATATATTTTTTTATTCAATTTGACTTTTTTTTTGTTTGGACTTAATTTATATATATTGTCGGTATAAAGCCATTTGGATGTTCTGCACCCATAAAAAATAATTAACATCATATCTTATGCATAACAATATTAGCAATACTTAATTATTATTTTTTTATGAAATTTGACCTTTTTTGCAAATACTATTATATAAAAAGAACAATATAACTTTTTTTATTCAATTTCATTTTTGTTTGTTTGTTTGGATTTAATTTATATATACTATCGGTATAAAACCATTTTACACATAAATCAAATTAAATCAAATCACGCATGATGCCATTTTGCTACATTAGTTCCTAAAATAATTTTACAAATATCTACATAGTGAAAGATTGAGCAAAAGAAATTCAAAAATCTACATATATTTGGGAGATTATTCACTTACTTGCAATTTTTGCCGCTTCTTCTACTTCAAGTACAGCAGCAAAACCATTGATGTGTTTATTGTACGAGTAAAATATTGCTTCCTTAGCCTTCTCATGGCTTTGAAGGTGATAATAATATATAGGGAAAGAGAGTTAATTTAATATCTCTTATAATAAAATTTAATAAAAGTTTATTTTAATATTCTATAGAATATAAATATACCTTCCCAAGTGTGAGTCTAGTAAATTGTAATGGGAATTTGTAGCAGATTGGAGATCACTTGCTGAAGGGTTTGGCCCATGAGAATGTGTTCCTAAGTACACAATATAAGACTGCAACAAATTATTTTATTTTACAAACCATATAATCTTGAAATACAAAAGAAAAGTATGACAAGATTAGCTACAAATTGTCTAGGGGAATAGTTCCGAGAACTCGAGTTAGAATTTTGGCTGGAACAATCATCGACCGGACTTTGTTTACCTCACGACCGAAACTAAATGGAAAAATCGAGCGTACCTTTTTGATGGCATGGGAAGATTGTTGCAAGAAAGACAAAAGAAGAAAGAATGAGATAAGGTGGAAAATAGAGAAACTCATTAATGGTATACAAAGTGATGTGTGGACACTAAACTCATAATATTGTTCACTTTCTCTTAATTGAAGTAATAAGTGAAGTCATCAATGAAGCTTAATTTCCATAGCTTCGTTTTCAGTCTGAAAGCAACCTTGATATGACATAATCAATCAAACCTACGTAGAGACAACATTTACTTTACCAAGCTTTGTTATTTCATCTGCTATGAACCCTCTTTTGTCACAATCTACAGTATAAAATTTATACAAGTTTTCAGCATAAGTACTTATCTTTGAGAAAATAATAATTAATAAGCACTTTAGAAGGTTATCTAAACTCTTTATGTTTGACAAAGGGAATATCTATTGAAGTGGATTAAAGGTATCAACTTGAGCATTTTGCATTTTTTTCTTCTTCATTATAGTTGTTATTAGGTTTTATGAAGTTTATAAAACCTATGAACCATATAAACAAACCAAGAGTAAATCATACCTTTTGTAATTGTGTTAACATTGCAAATATATCCATTTGAGACAAAATTGGTTCTGCAACGGTGTTTGTAATAGATCTGAGAAAATGGACAATTCTAAAAGACTTGAGATTTTTGACAAATAGTCTCATAACTCATTCCCATGAATGAACTACCCATTTTCTCAAACCTATTGCAAACTCAAGAACCTACTGCACATTGCTCTCAAGCCCAAATCAGGAAGTCATTTATATCCTGGGATTGATTGGAGCCGGTACTGGTTGAGGGCAGGCGCTGCCACATGGCTGGAAATGGTTGGCTTCAATGGTGTCACACGGATTGTAATTTCTATGGATGGATGAGATTGTTCCACCCATTTTTGTTGTATGTGATAGGATGGTGGGATTCTATAAATTGTGAGCTAAGCATCTCCACATGTGCTGCACGAGGAATACTTCAAAGTGTAACAGGTCGGTTTAATTCGGTTTTTGTGAGAAAGTTAAACCGAATCAATAAAAATTAATTGATTTGATTTGGTTCGGTTTCTACAATATTTTCTCATGAAATCTGAATCAAATCAATGTCGATATTTTAAAAAAACTTAAGAAACTTATGTTACGTACCAAATCTAAAAAATACTAAAAACGTTGAGCAATGACAAATCATGATTTGTGTTTGGTATGTAATTTGGAAGCTAAAACTGTGATGCACACGTTTAGGACTGTGAATGTGTTTTGAAGTTTTGGAGAGCTCGCAAGATCACTGATAATGATACATTTTTCTTCGGCACCAATGTAGGGGATTGTCTCAAGTTTAATTTAGACTAGCAATGCAGGTAGATACTGCTTTTGCTGTCATCTTGGATCACAACTGCTGGTCTAGAAATGAGCTTGTTATGTTAACTCAAGTTGGGTAATTAACACTGTTAACCTTTCCATTGGTGACCTGAAACTGTTTCAGCCCACAGAAAATAGTAGCATTTCAAAGAGAAATAGAACAAACATACAAAAGAGAAAGACTATGGTCGTTTACCGAATAAGAGTTAACTCACAATAACTTGGAATTAGAGATGATCAAAGTTGAACTGAATCACGAAGTGAACTTCAAGCAAGATACTATTCTAGGTGATTCAAATTCGCGAGTACCACTCAACTAAACAAAGAAGGCACCAAAGTTATTGCAGCAAAATTAAGATCGGTTAGTGATCAATAGACCGTTATAGGACACATGCTGTACCTTTAGAAGTAATCCTTTGATACCAACTATGTGAAATGAAAAGTATGTTCCCTAAATCATTGAGTAAAATACTCCTAATTCACAATGTAAGATACTATCATAGAAATACCAAATAAATAAGGCCTAGAGATTCATAGAATTAGAAGCCAACTCAGTCATTTTGTCTAACCAGCATCTATAATACCTACTTGCATATTCAGCCAAACAAACACAATAAATAATGAGAGTTTCCTTTTATATCAGAAATGAAAATTTACAAGAAAAGATCCAGTGTTCTAAATAGTTAACTTGATTTCTCTACTAATATCTGGGTAAAATGACCATTTGTGCAACATTTATTAATAATAATAATAATTTGACCTTTCCCATTTTAAAACATTAAAAAAAAAATTAAACTTTTTGTATAAGTTAAATTTAGTTGATTCTCAATTCTGAAGAAAATATGTGATTTAACATCTCTATAAACATCTGTGAGCTTATAAGAACTTTAATATAAGTGAAGAACCATAAACTTATTTTAATTGAGAATTTCTTATAAACTAGAAGAGACCAAGTAATAATAATTTAAAAAGTGTCACATATGACACATACCAAAAGCAAACAGAAGATCCTAGTAATATTCCATATTCTTGCCAGAGCATATCTCACATAAAGCATAATGCAATTGCTTGTTAACTTCACATGTTCCTTCTGTTTATTTCTCCTCCAAGTTCTAGCAAACTATTTCTCTTGAAGACATGGATGTATAACCCTCTCCAAGACTCTTTCTGTTAAAGGTGAATTGTTCATCAACTAACTTTTGTCTTGTTTTTGTTTTGTTTTAATGTCTCATGCTTGTTGATTTTGGTTTTGATACTATCCTTTAGTTACATGTTATGTGAGCAAAACTTTGTGGTCCACCTTTGAAGTTTTCATGTTAATTACAGGGTAAAAAATATACATTTAAATCAAAGTGGAGAGAGTATCTTTCTTCTGATCCATTATATGTGTTTAATTATGTGGGAGACAATGGAATAATTTTTCTTGCCTTTGATATCAAGAGATATTTGCTTTCTCCTTTATGTGTGATACTAATCTGATATATTAAGCAAAAGTCTTCTTCTCATCATTCCCTTCAATTCAATTTGTGCTTTTCCAATGATAAAATTGATAGAAAGTGATGATGATATAAATAATGAAATAATTGAAAATCTGAAATTACTAATTATTCAAGAGAGAGAATTCATTCCTTACCTACTGAGGTTGACTTCCAGGCTCCCACACCTAATCTTTTTTAATCCATCAATCTATGGTAAATGAAGGAGTATGATAAATTTATTTGATGATAAGAACCAAAAACTCTTGCTTTGACTAGTTTTCCTAGGTATGCCAATTCACCTTTCTAGTCCCTTTGCAATCTTAAACACAGTATACAGATCTGCTGCAGCAGAAAAAACACGTAAGTCACACGCATTAGTCGATCTCGACCATTGATTTGAGTTTGGTTCGCTTAATCATCTTCGTCAAAACCTTAGGCACACAAGTCTTAGCAGCATAGGGCTCCAAATTCTTTATAATAAACTTATAGGTTTCATAGTGATGTAACTTGGTAGACACGTTTCAAATTGCTTTTACATTGCTTTTGCATAATGTTACTTTAACATGATTAATCAGTAGAAATAATTGCTCAAAAAACAATATTGCAGAGATAGGATCTGAGATTATATCAGATTGTTCTAACTTCTAAATAAAGCACTGCTATGTACAAAACTACAAGGGTTCTTTTTCTATGTACAAAACCTATAATGTAAGATTCTCTTAACCAAAGAAATATAAAATATAACAATCAAGCATATACAAAATTCATAAATCACATGCATTCACAAATATATATTCTTGTTTTTGTTCAATTTATACATGTTTTTTTTGTTTGTAAACAATACTACCTTGTGGTTTATACTGAAAAGCATAACATGTATATGTACAAGGAAATCATATAAAAAAATACAATTCAGCAAAAGAATTAAGTTCATCCAAGCAAATCCTTTCACAACAAATTCAAATAATCTATTTCTTGTGCGTATTAAATAAGACCGAGCCTTCTTGTCCTTTGAAGTTGCAAGATCTTCAATATCCTTTCCAGGCACCAAGAACTTCCCCAAAGACTTCAGCGATGAGATCCCTGTCTGCGTTTTGGAGGAACAAATTGAAATCATCCCTAATTTCAAATATTTTACCAAATTTAACAAGATACTGGATACAATGCATCTTCAGTTTTGTCAACCGATATAGTGATGCATTTTGAAGCCTCTCAAGTACATTTTTCGTATCAATATCTTCTAGAAGACTCTCATGGATGGCCTCTCTCAAATCAGATATGTCGTACTTGTCTGCTGCATGCAGAAGCGCTAGCCTATGTGTCAGAAATTCTTCATTTTTGATGATCCCGTAAAGATAATTGAGAAAAGCCTGACATACTTCAATCGACATGTCTGTGATGTTTATGGTCGACAACTCTTTCTCTTTAAGATCGTGTGAAAACATGCTTTGGAAGACAGGTGAACGGGCAGCTAGAAGAGCTCTATGAACTCCTATACTTCCATCAGAAGCATTAATGGTGATGTCTGTGTGAATGCCTTCTCTTAGCATTCTACCAAGAGACCCTAGGGCTTTTGCGTTCGATCTCTCCTGAGTAAATCCTTCACCACCCCATATGGAGCAAGGTTCTCCACCCTATTATAATGTATCGAAAATTAACATTTTAAACAAGGTAAAATATCACATACTCCCAAAGTAATCCACCGATTCAATATGATGTTGTGATTGTGATATATTAAACTTTATAATGATTCCCTCAAATATTGGTCGCCGTAGAAATGAACTGGATTTTGGTTGCATGCAGCCAACATCTCGTGTGTTCTTGCAATTATAGCATTGATAATTGTTGGATCAAGATCAAACCGTGCAGAAAACATGCTGATTTTGATATTTTTTTAAAATCTACAATTACCAGTTTAAAATCTGAATTGTCCGATCTTGATCCATCATCCACTGGTGTCCTGAATACACATGATTCCGACTACAGCAATCAAAATCCAATGAACTGCTGGCCAAACAAACTTTAACAACAATGTCAGAGATTGAAATCTTAGAGTCATGATGACTGTGGAGAGAGCTTACAATTGTGTTACTATACTTGTCAAGATAATGAAACCTCCCCAGTTTGATGTATTATAATATATTATCACTAATCACTCTGCTTCATCATGGTGATTATGATCAAAGGAATTAATTATATGCTCATGATAATAAAAGTGGATTACTAAATCCAATTATTACCCCAAAATTGATTTTGGCTAAACTGACACTTTCCAATTGCCTCTAAATGATTAACATTTGCAATGAATACCACAAAAAATCAATAATAATTAGAGATAAGTCTTAAGCACATACATCTGGGCCTGCAATCTTCAAATCAAGGAAATCAACATCAATGATGAATTTTCCAGACAGTGGAACCTCAATTGACCAAACAAAATCTTCATTGCTCTTGATCACTCTGTCTTTTATCTCTGTATCATATCAAAACAAGAAATTAATCAACGGAAGAAATGGTCGAAAATAATATAATGAACTCAACAGCAAAACATTTGAGAAAACAGTAAAAATTGCAACAAACAACATCAAAAACTACATGCTAGAAAATCAAAGATTAATAATTTTGAGTTTAATTTCCATGCATTAGGACATTAAAAGTGATTATGATAAATGTCAAATGTCTCTAATGATCTAACTATTATAATTGATCGTGTAAAACATTTATAAACTGACAGCGTATATGAATTAAATCTGATAGTTCTCTATCAACAGGAAAAATTGAAATAACAAAAATTGCAAAAATAGGAATTTTGATTACCTGGATGTGTGAGAGCTTTTCGATTTCCATGAGCAGAACTAACGACACGCATGATAAAAGAAGCGATTGGAGGATTATCTCTTGTAACATTGGATATTTCAGGAAACAATTTAACAAACACAACCTTGTGTTTCTCCACCGACAAATACCTTCATTTCACACACAACAAAAAAAAACAAACATAACACAATAAGCCACACACACTCTCAAATCCAATTGTCTTGCAAAAAACCAAACTTTATAATATACAAAACATGTGACAACATATTCAAATCTATTTAGCCATGTGGGCTGTCTCAATTTTTCATCAATCAACCAACACAACCCCACTTTTTTTAGCACATATTTAAATCACAGTGGATTTGTCAGAATCACGGCGTCATCACTGTAATTTTGTCAAATTCATTGTGATCACAAGACATGTACTAGGTAAGTGTCCTGCATGAAAAATGATACATATATATATCTATATAGAGAGAGAGAGGGGGAGAGAGAGAGAGAGAGAGAGAGAGAGAGAGAGAGAGAGAGAGAGAGAGAGAGAGAGAGAGACCAATTCCAGATACCAATCTTGAAAGGATCAGATTTGCGATAAGTACAAGAAGCCAAGTTATCGATTCTCCATTGAGCAAGACGTGGAGTTGTATCAACTTTGTAAAGAGAATCAGTCATTCTATTTGGAAAGGAAAGTGCAACTGTGATTTCATGGATGCAATCCAATATACCTTCCAACAAAAACTCTCCCGGCTTTCCCAGGTTGTTGACTCTTTCTTCCACAATCCTCGTTTCTCTTCATATGAATCTCTCTTTCTCTCTCTCTCTCTCTTGTTCACTACCACTTCATCACTATACTATAGTATACTTTTCTTCTTATTTATTACAATAATACAAATGAAGTTTTTCAATCTTTGGTTTGATTGTTTTGTAATATGCTTCAAGATATTTGGAGTTGCTTTTACTCTATAGATGATCAAGTTGGTTGCTTTTACTCTTTTTTTTTGTTGGATAAAAGAAATATTTTTATGAAAGAGAGATTAGAGAGAGAGAGAGATTAGAGAGAGAGAGAGATTGATCTAGTTTTGTTGGTTTATAGAGAGCACTTTTATTGGTATGGGATGGTGATGGGGCCATATGATAGAATTCTATTGGTTGGTTTGGTTTTTGACAAGTTTCTTGAATTAGATTGCTTGTGTCAATAGGGAACAGAATGTGTACGTGTTTGGTTTTTGTGAAGATTCATTATGACTCTATGGTTATGTCATTTTGAAATGGAAGGGAAAAGAATATTCAATTTCATTTTTTGTGCTTTCAAGCAAAGTATCTCTTCCTTCTTTCTAACTTGTAAATTTGACTAATAATTCTTCTAAACTACTTTTGTTCTTTTGTTGGAAAAGAAATATCCTTTGGTTTAGACCCTAATTAATGGCTGAATATGATTTGTTAATGATACTTCCTAACTTGATCATGTTATTGATTCTCTACAAGTGTCCAATGTGTAGTCACTTCATATTTTGATATTTAATGTGGTGACTCTCTTCATCTTGTGATATTTTATTTGTGTGTGATTTAAATATCCAAGTTTGTCTTTAAGTTTGTATGTTTGTTTCAATTTAATCCCCTAATCCAAAATTATTTATGAAATTGAAAAATGCAATCAATGTGTTCTTAGCATTATTCATTTAGTTTCAAATTTGTACCTAATAATTCCAACTTAATTACTATGTTATTTTAGTCCCTACAAATCTAATGGATGGATAAATTTAATCAAAATTTTATAATATTAATGATTATTTTAGAATATTGATAGTGTGCTGATTTAACACCCTTCATATTTTATCCCTATGGCATGCTGCATCACTGTGTTGTGTAGGTAGGTTCCATCCTGCCAATAGTAGAGTTGCAATTTGCAAAATGGGCTAAGCTCTATTGTAGTCTCAGTTTTGTGAAGCATAAACCCATTCCTTTTTCCTGCTGTTGTTGCAAGTGGAGGTGTGACTCACTTGCAAGTTGACCTATTTAACATTAAATCTAGTACAACTATGGTATATATGTAGTTGATTTTATGTATCAAGACAAGAATGACATTGGTGGGTTTAAACACTACTTAGGTAATACTGATGCTCCTCGAACATTCTTTAAATATTCTAAAATAAATAGTTATTTTTTAAAAATGTTAAATACTTTGATTTTTTCCAATGCATAAAATAGACACATTTTTATAAATACTTATCAATATGATCCTTAAAGAGTGTCTTGAGAACACTCGTTAGCTTTTTTATTTTATTTTAGGGGTTTACACCAATAAATAAGTTGCCTGGGCTTATGAAAGGATATTGGATTCATAAATGAATTCTGCTCTTTACCCAATTGTTTTTTCTCATTCCCAAGTGAAATGACCAAAATGCCCTTACGTGAGTTAACTCACGTGGTATATTTTTTTACGTGGGTTAGAGGCTAGTGTTAATTTACAAATACTGCAGCGTGAGTTAACTCACGTTTCAAAATATGCAATTTTTTTTCGAATTTATTTAAATGGTAATATAAATAATTATTTAAATGGTAATACAGATAATATAAATGGTAATATAAATTCTCAACAATTACATAGTAAAACCTCATTTTATTAATACTTTGATACAATTACATAATACATAATTTGATACATTTTATTGGAATAAAGTAAATATGCTTCTTTGAGGTAAAAATAGACAAACTTAGGGGTAACAGAGGATCAAGGTTGGTGGCAAAAGAGACCAATCATCTTGGGGCAAAAAGACATCATACCTTCGGGGTAAATCTAAATCTGGTTCTTTTTATACCCCAAGAAAGAGTCTTTTTATCCACGGTAAAAAGTTTTTGGGTAAAAAGAAGCAGATTTACTTTTACCCCAATGGTTGACCTCTTTGTGCCCCAAGTCGGTTGGCCTATTTTCCCCCTTCCTTGTCCTTTTTTACCCCTAAATTGGCCCCCCAAAAAAGCTAAAAAAAACAAAAACTATAAAGGTGAAAGAGTGAGAAGAAGAAGGAGAGAATGTGAGAAAATAGTGAAGGTTTAAGGGGGTATTTATAGGGGAAACCGTTGCATAGGTTTTATATGCACTAAATGCAGTCAAAAAACTGTAAAAAAAAACGTGTAAAAAATCAATAAAATCAAGGTTGAACAACTGACCAAAGTCCAAAAAACGTGTTCTTGAGTTTTGAACACCGACCAAACTAGTGTGAGTTAACTCATGCTTGGTTTAACACTAGCGTAACTTCACTCACGTGGCAAGCATGGGCCAGCGTGAACGCTAAGATGGTGGGCAGTTTTTTTTTGTGCATGGAGTAATGGTACCATAGTTATGTTTTGAATAAATAAATTCGAATAAAAACCAATTAAACTCAGCATGAATTCGAATAAAGAATTGTATTAAATAAATTTGAATAAAGTTGCGTATTAAATAAATTCGAATAAAAGTTACATTACATTACATAAAATTCCTAAATATGTCATATAATTACATTACATTACATTCAAAAATGCACCTTCCAACTACAACAATTATCTTACCTCTGAATGGAGTAAATTCAAACTTGCTAAACAACAGCTATCAAACATTCATCCGGAAGTTTTATTGTTTCATTCAAAAGATTAAATTCTTGTTAGTTTGGTTTAGATTATGGTATTCAAGTGCCAAAAGAATGAGGTCTAGTCATTGACACTTCAATACCTTCATCTAAACCAAATTAACAGGAATTTAATCTTTTGAATGAAACAATAACACTTTCGGGTGAATGCTTGGGAACTGTCGTTTAACAAGTTTGAATTACCCCATTCAGAGGAAGACAATTGTTGTAGTTGGAAGGTGCATCCTCTACCTAATCACGATCTTCTGGTGGAATCAGTCTGTTGATAATATCTTCAGTTGATTTCAGCAACGTTACCCGCATATCGATCCACTAGAACATACTGTGCTCCCAAAACATGCTCATCATGTTTTCGTCGTTCGTTAATTCCATCCAACTGAATGATAATCCCCTCTCGTCGAGCGTTGGACGTTTATATTGAACGTATTCCACCCTCCTTGTGTCTCTCGGGTTGACTCCTTGGTAGAATTCATTCAGTTCATCTTTGAGACCTCTTAACGTTACACCAATGCACCGAACCTTCAACCTCTGAGGTTCTCCGCCGTTGAATTGTGCATGAACGTCGATCCACCCCGCTATTGTTTCAAATCTACACAATAAGAAATTAAAAACAATCAATGAAAAACTCATTCAAACATTTCATCAAACACTTGGAGTGCAAATTATACATAAACCCTAAAAATGATAACTACAACATAAACATGCAAACATCTAAATAATTAAGCAATATAAGTGATTTACATGTAACATTGTATGATTTCTTGGCAAAAAAAATCAAAATTTAAACTAAACCCTAAAACTAAAAAAATCTAATCTAAGTGTAAAAAATCTAGCATAATCATGCAAACATCTAAACATCATAACAATTAAGCACTATAAGTCATTTTCATGTAACATTCTATCATTTCTTGCAAAAAAAATCAAAATTTTAACAAAACACTAAACATAAAAAGTTCTAGTTTAAGTGAAAAAATCTATCATACCAACATAATTTAAGTGAGAACTTACTTGTTCTTGTTATTGGAGTGTTGTTTGATTTAAAGTTGAAGGAATTTCGGAGTTGGGTAATTTGAAAGAAATTTGAGATTGCAAATGAGGAAATGAGGTTCTGACTGGGCTTATAACAACTCGCAGCGTGAGTTAACTCACGTAGCGTGACTTAACTCATGTAGGAGCATTTTGGTCATTTTACTTGGGAATGAACAAAAACGTTTGAATAAAGAGCAGAATTCTTCATAAATACTCATAGTGCTATATTTGTACAAGTGTACTTATGGGTTTTGATAACCAGTATTGTGTTTGTCTTAACAATAATTTCACAATTTTTTCTTGGAGACTTGTTTTTTTTTACCATATTAGGCAATGCTCCAAAGATATTCATAGCATTCTCCAGTTTTTATTATTAATATGTGATTTAAGAGGTTTGCAACAAATGTGTCTCTTGACCTTATTGATGGGGGTATTAGACTCATAAATACCCTTTTTTTAGGGAGACTCATACATACTCATAGTGTTGTACACCCTAGTGTTTGTACAAGTGTGCAATTTGTATTAATGCACGAATGAGCACGATAACATGATTGATGGCTTATTTAATTTTTTTGAGGGAATGGTTGATGGTTTATTACTTCCCTTGGAAAAAAAATATGATTGATGGTTTATTCCGGTATTTTTTATAGTTGCTACATTCTTACTACTATTCTATTATTATTAGAGTTTTGTTAATGAGTGATCTAAGATTATTCTTTAAGATTTTAAATTAAGAAATTACTTATTGAAAAAGTTAAATATTTTAATTTTTAATTCATTGATTTCATGAATTTACATTAAAATTTATTAGTTAAAGTTATCAAACAATATCTTAAAAGTACTTAATGTTAATATATGCTTTTAAGACACTTCTTAATATGCTAAAGAATTGAATTTTGTATTCAAAATTATGTTTCAAGTTTTTAAAATGTTAAAAGTGTTATTTTTAAGACATAATTACTATTTGTAGATACTTTAATATGTGTCCTTAAATCCTAAGTTAACGTCACTATTATCTATTAAAATAAAACACAATAAAACAGGGCCTTAAAAGAAAATAAAAAAAATGATATTTTTACCCATATCTTTTCAGCAAGAAGATAAAAAATAGTTTCTTTTTAGAAGCTATGCATCTCAAGTACATGGATTAGGATACTCTCTAGTGAAAAAACTTAAGAAAATAATGTGCTAGATCTAAATCTTAAAATATACAAGGAGCGAATTTTAAAAATTTAAACATGCTCATAAGAACATAAGAACTAATTAAGGGTTGAGATTAAAAAACACGATAGAATTTTTTTAGAGTATCATTTTGCAAAGAACATTGTAGGGTAGGGAAAATAACTCCCTATAAATATAGGCCGGTCCGACTTAATTTGCTTTTCCAATTTGGTCCAATAAATAAGTCAAGCGGTCCTACATTAAAGATGAAAAGAAAGTGTAATAATCATTTTGATTATTCGACGAGTAACAAGTAATCACAATAATATCTTAATGTATTGAAAATTTAAAATAATTTTTGATTGTACACTTCGTTGGTTAAAATAGATCTTGAGGTTAAAATAATCCCTTAATGTTGACATTAACTTCTTTTATATTGGGACTGAAATGACACTAACTAAGTACATATAGAAATTGATATGACAATAAGCAAGTATATTGAGAGACTAATATGACGATATTAATGAGACATTTTAACGCAAAAGACTATTTTGACTAATATAATGTTCAATCAGAGACTATTTAAAAAATTTAATACATTAAGAGACTATTATGATTACTTGTTACACATTCATAAAACAAAATGATTATTACCTCTTAAAAGAAATTAGTATTTTTTTTATGTAGATTATGACCATGATAAGTCTTACATCATTATAAGTGATTTTTACTATCAAATAAATAAATGTCATTATTAGTGGATGATACTCGTTTTCAAATTATAACAAATCAAACTAACATTGTTTATCTATTTCAATGATACCAACATTATAACAAAAAAAAATATAATCTAAACTCTTATCTTTTAATGACACCATCATATTATAGAAAAAAATTGTTTTAAAGTATAATTGAGATAATGAAAAAGTCTGTCCAAAATCTTATATATATATTCGATTTAGTTTGTTACACTTTTTAAGCATAAAAAAATATGGATATATATTCATATTATGTTTATAATTACATTTTTTTAAAATTTTGAATTCACTCTCAACAATTATCTTTTTCAAAGAATAAAGGATAAGGAAAAAAATTGATATATCGGGATCAATAAAGATTAAATTTGTTACATTTTTTTTAATGTTTGAATTTACTTTTATCTATTTATTATATGTGTTATTTGTATTTAAAATCGAGGGTAACTTGGGAAAGAGAAAAAATCATCCCAAAAAAGCCGAAAGGGGCTATTTTCTTTATATATAATATAGGTTTAAGACCATTTTACTTGCGTATGAAAGAGAAATTTCTCCTTTATAAATAGAAGTACCTTAGATGGAGTACCACTATGAGATGTTTTTTCGAGACAATATGATAATTGTAATCTTATACTCATAAAAAAAAAAAGAGGAATTGTAACAATAGAGAAAATAGTTGAGTGTCTTTGACCATCATTAGTGTCTTTTAATTCATTTTAGATAAAAGAAAATAATAATTAAAATAAATTATTTTAAAAAAAAGAACAAGTAGTTAAAAGGGATATGAACAAAAGACACCCGTTGGAACATTGAGTGCCAAGATAACACCCACTACACTACACTTTCAATACATTTCACTATACTTCTATTTTATTTTATAATTTACTTACTGGTATGATTAAGTAACACAATTCCTGTCTTATATTTCCCTGACATCCAAGTTGATGCAATTTAATATGATTACTCATTTTACTCTACATAAAAAATGGAAGAAAATTGAATTCTTTTAGCAATGTTCCATTAACTTTAGAGAGATAGGACAAGGCAAAGTATGGTGCTGGCATTGATTGAATTCTAGAGATTCAACAATTGGTTTTTACTTCCATGAAAAGTCCAAACTTAATTTTCGTAAGCTTAAAAAAAACTAGACAATCTTTGGCTGGTGGAGGGTATGTGCTGACAATTTGTATAGTGTATGGTTTTTAATGGTCCACTTTTAAATGTTTTTTTAATAAATATTTTGGTTAACTTTCTGTAGATAAATTGGCTGTTTTACTGGTCCACTTTTTAATGTTATTTATACAATAATTCTTTGTCCACATTTTTATTCTTCTAAAAAATAATTTATAAATAATTAGTTTAGTGTCCATTTAAAAGTTTGGTAATATAACAGACGACGACACAATAGTTCTTAGAACTCATTTCACAATTTGTAAATTAAAAAGGAGTAAATGAAGCAAATATAAATGGAGAAAAGATGAACTCTTAGATTTGAGAGCATTTTAGAACTCTTATCAATCCTACAAAATCGATTTCTAAGATGATGACTACATCCACTAATAAACACATGTCAAATCTTATTTCATCCGACTAGAGACTCTTACCCATAACCATTGTTCTCCTCTTTTTTCCTCGGCATCATTACATCGATTGGTATTTTCGATTTAATTTACTACATTTTTGCCATAGGAGTTCAAATAAATTGTGATTATTTCTAACAACTGTTATCGATATTATATACTATTGTGTTTTTTAATCTAATTTTTAAGATTTTTTAATTTAAATTTTGATTCTAGAATAACCGCCAACTCCAATACAACTTAATAATGGCAATGTGTTTATTCATTAAAAAAAATAGCAATGTATTATAGAATTCATCTAGAATGTAATGTACGTAAGCATTTGAAAACGTACCCTTCCATAGAAAATCATGCAATTCAAGTAGATTGTCAAGAAGTAGCTTATCAACCTCATTTAAAATTGGACCAAAATGTTGGAGGTTGGAACATTAGAAATCAAATCAATTGCCTTGATGTACACGTCAATTGTAAGTTTTTATTTGTTTGATTTAGAATTACCGTAACTAAACTCCTTTTACTAACTTTTGAATTAGATAAAATCAAGTGACAAATTTCATTATAATTAACCGAAGTGTACAAAAAGCAAATTAGGAAAATTAATTTACCAAAAATATAAAAAAAAAATGTCAGAAGTGGGATTTGAACCCACGCTCTCTCACGAGAACCAGAACTTGAGTCTGGCGCCTTAGACCACTCGGCCATCCTGACTATTTGATGATAAATTTGTGATATAAAAGTATAAGAACGTAATAATAAAATTAAATTCCATCGTTGTGTGTTGTGAGTATATTATACCATTACTTGAACAACTCTTCTGAGCACACTGATTAAAGCAAGGGTTAATAGTGCTTTATCCCCTATAATATAAGTCATTTTCGCTATTTCGTTCTGTAATTTTTTTTTTTTGGATTTCATCCTTGTATATTGAAGATTTTTGGTTTTAGACCTTCATGATTTTTGACTATACAAAATCGAAGATATGACAGGGGCTAAACCGAAATTTGCTCAAATTAACAGGGGGTAAACCGAAATTTGCTCAAATTACAGGGGGCGAAATTTGCCATGAAGGTCCAAAACCAAAAAATCTTCAAATTACAAGGACGAAATTCGAAAAAAATATTTTACAAGGGGAAAAATCGAAAATGACCTGTATTACAGGGGGTAAAGCACTATTAACCCTTAAAGTAATTTAGATTTTACCTGTCCAAAAGTTTATTATTTCTAGAAATCATATTTAGTTAAGCTATGCCTGTTTTAAGAGTTTAATTTTTTAAAGAGTTCACTCAATTAAATTAAAATGGTGTTATCTAGAGTTACGTGTGTTTTCTACATATAAAAAAGTAGTTAATTGTTGTATTCAATGTGCCCATTTGATTCAATTGCAAAGCAATTGTAGATTGAAGAAGTGTTACATGTGTTCTAAGATGCACCGATGTTTTAAAATCGTTTAAAACGTTGACAATGACTAACGTCGTCAACTTTAAGTAGAAGTTTAAGGTCTTCTACATATGTTGCTGATTCTTAATGACTTGACCGACGTGAATTCGATTAAAATAAAAAAGACGCGCATAGGTTGAGCTATAAGACACTAATATTTATTTTTCTAGTTTCTTAATTTTTTTTTTTTGCTTATCTAGTTTTTGAGGAATCGACATCCATTATGCAACTGTTTGAGTAATACTATAAGCTTCCACTTATCAAAATCATTTTTATTGTTAAGATTTTCAAACCTTTTTTAGATATTGGTACACCATACACCATATGAGTCATTTCTCTATCCTAGATGTGACCTCAATTCAATTCAAATTATGAAGAAGTGATACATGTGTTCTAAGATGTTTTGTCAAAAAAAATATATGTACCAATGTTTTAAAATCGTTCAAAACATAAAATAGAGAAAGACTTGTCTAGTACTTGATCAATTCAACACTTTCATAGATCATATAAGAAAAAAGCATACTTTCTTATAGCATAAGCATAATAGCATGCTGCAAAAGGTCAACATATGCTAAATGTTGAAAACAAAATCACCAGCTTCACAACTCAAGCTAGAGCTATACAGTATGTAACAAGCTACCTTCAAGAAAAAAAGTATTAGCTGGTATTCCATTCACAGTGTAATCACCCCTCTATATTGCATCAACATATTCACTGCATAGCATAAATTTCTCTGTTGAAAACTCTCCTAGGCACTTCAGCATTGTACCTCTCTAAGTCATACCTAGCTATATCAAAAGAGTGACTTGGCATCGGAACATTTCTGTAAGGTTCTTCTTGGAAATAGCTTGGCCTCTGGGCATTTCTGTAAAGTTCTTCTTGCATATAACTTGAGCTTCCTTCAAAGGCTTTGTATTGGTGGTCTCCATTCCTAGCACGAAGTGACATAGGAGGAGCCATATCCATTGTTCTTCTAAGAGGCTCTGTTAGAGAATATCGGCAAATAGTTGGCGTTGGCCTTGGTTGCAGAGATTGCAATGACTCCATTGGTGGTACCAATCTTCGAGTGTCTTGTGTCATATCACGAGCATAACGGTAACCGTCAGCAGAACAAGCAACATTTCCATGTATTTCTGTCACATTGCTGATCTCCCTTGAAATCATATTGTATCCATTTCTCAAGTCAAATTCTGATCTAATTGGTTCATTCAACTTTGGAAAGTGATTTGTCTGAGGATAGCGGTAACCGTCAGCAGAACAAGGAACACTTCCATGTATTTCTGTCACATTGTTGATCTCCCTTGAGATTGTATTGTATCCATTTCTCAAGTCAAATTCTGATCTAATTGGTTCATTCAACTTTGGAAAGTGATTTGTCTGAGGATAACAATTGAATTGATTCATTTTTGGAAGTAAACTTGTTCGAGGAAGATAGTTGAGATCAACTGGAGGTGGAAATTGCGCAATGCTCTGAATCTCTTCATGAAATGGAAGAATTGTCTGTTGTCTAGAAATCTCTATATGATTTCCCCTCAAATGCTTTTTCATACTTCTAGGATTGCATATGAACTTGAAAGTGCTGCACTTACCGAGAGGAAAGGGGTCATCACATCGATAGCTATCTCCTCGTTTGTTGTCGTAACCTGGATAATCTTCCTTGTTGAAATCAATGCAGTCAATCATTGTCAGAAAGCTTTGCTTGGCGAGCTTCTCAATGTTCCAGTCATCGAAAGGAGGTGTAGTTTTGTGATTGACATGAATCTCACCATTGGCCCTAAGCATGTGACATGCATTCTTGAAGAAACCAAACACGAGATCCATATGCATCCTTTAAATTCACAAGGAAACACAAATCACATAGTATTGTTAATAATAATTTTACTCTAAAAGCCTTAACTATGATATCCAAAGATAATTAACATTTTTCTAAATAGGCAAACTAACAATTCTGTACAAACTTGTGCATAATAATAAAAGGGGAAATTTATGTTATCATTTAAAAACAGATTCATTAGATTACAGAAGTTCTCAGTTTCAGAGAGACAGAATCCACTCCAAAGTGTTTAAAAGTACTCAAGACATTAATAGGCATTAAACTGAAATCTAGTACTAGAAAACTCACTTGATCATCATCAAGTTGTCTTCCTTCCTATGGAAACCTGCATGAGGAAAGTTGAATATAATGCAATCAAACCTCTGCATTTTTAAATCCGGATGAAACTTCATTGCTGTTGCATCCACTCCATGTAACAAGTATGCACCCAGATTCTGCAGTTCTTCTAAATTTGATTTGGCATTCTTGTACTTCTTGATCACCTCATCTACATGAACAGGAGGGTATCGATGACAAAAGCAAGACCAGAGGATTTTGATTATGCAGAGTAATGTGGAAAAATTTGACGGATAAAAACTGACAAAGCATTTTTAGTTTTGAACACAAACAAGTCTATGAAAGTATCAATTTGACTGTCCTATTTTCATTCAAAGCAACCAAGCACTATACCACATTAGATAAGAAAAAAAAACTATGAATCAAAGAAATAAATAAGAAAAAACAATCCATGTTCATCGAGACACACTACTTCTTAAATCGATCAAAATACATCACCATGCATCACAAGCACTCCCAAAATTTGTGAACATAGGAAAATAATCAAAAGTTTGAAATAAAAAGGAAAAGGACAAATTTGAGGAGTTCATTCCTAATGGTATTGAAACAATATAAAATACTAAAGGAAAGTCACATTGACTAGTCTCAAACAAACTAGACTCATATTCAAAAACATCGTCGACACAATGTAGCACTGACACTTCAGATTAAAAAACACGGATTAAAAAATAACCATGTAGCACTGACACTTCAGATTGAACACAAATTCAGTGACATGCCACAGTAAACTTCAAACCCTAAACCAACACTAATACAACATCAACACAATGTTGTTACATTACATTCAATTAGTTCAAATTTCTTAAATTGTTTCTGGTATCAACATGAGTATCATTTCTATAGCTGGTATATCCATGCACCTTCATTTCAAAGAAACAATGCAATCAGAAAAATGATTCCTTTATGAATAAATAAAAAATACCACAATGAAATAACACCACCACAATATCAAAAAATGAAACCCATTATACTATAACATTATTTCCCAACTAAAAAAACATGCATACAATTCAAAGATCAAAACTTTAACACTAAACAAAAAAAGGGTTTAAAGCACAAACATAAACATACTATTTAAGCATTGTAAATAGGGTTCAGAGAAAAACCATAGGTGTCAAGTGAAGAAGCAACGATATTTGAAGCAGAACCAAAAGCTTTAGCAAGAGAAAGTGAGAAAGAGAAATCGCCATCACCCACTAACAGTATTTGATGATCACTGCAATAATGTGTGACCCATTTTGGTCCCTCACTTTGTTCTCCATCTTCTTCTTCTTTCTTCCACCATTCCTTTTGATGTTGTTGAATAAACCCTAGTTTCTTCTTACACACCCTTTTTTTCTTTGATTTTCGTGGCATTTTTGGAAGATGAAATGGAAATGGAAGTGTAAGAGTCTTCAACGCAACGCACTATTGTTTCTGATGCTACTTTATATAGCAATTGTTGTGTGATCAACATTTGATCATTTTACCGTTGTTACTTTATTATAGATAAACTTTTTCAAATTTCCTTTAATATGCATTAATTAATTAATTAACAATATATTAGACAATTGATGATTTTTTTTTTACTAATGACATTTTATAATATATTTTTTTTGGTAGTAAGACATTTTATGATTTAATTTTATAAATAAAAATAAAATAGAAGCTGACAAAACAAGGAGGCGGAGGAGGGACGGTTTTTGCCTTCTTCAACTCAATGTGTTCGAATATTCATTAAACATCTACATAAATCTTGTTTCCATATCTAAATAAAATTATGATACTAAATTTTTGTTTATTTTTTACTTTTACATAAGTATGCACTCAAATTAAGAATGAATTCTTTTCAACCAAACATAAAGTACTTAGACAATTGACCCATGTTATAAAAAAGAAAAAGTATGATAACATTCTTTTTAAAATATGGATTTCATATGCATGTCATTGACTTTTGATGTTATTGATACCTTTTATGTATTTTAGAGGAAAAAAAAAGTCTAATGAACAATTAAAATAAATTAGTAAGATAAAAAAGAGAATGAGTAGTAAAGAGGAAAATAAAAACAATGACATCCACCCAAATCAATGACATAAGTGAAAGCCAACACTTTCAATACTCTTCCGTTTTTAAATATAAGCAAAATTGACTTTTTAGGTTCATTCAATTAATGATGTATGTGGTCCATATTATGGACCACATACATCATTAATTGAATGAACCTAAAAAGTCAATTTTGCTTATATTTAGAAACGGAGGAAGTACACTAGATAAAAGTGTTAACAAGCACACTTTAACACGTTTTACGACACACTCTCTTTTAGTCCCTTAATTTTAACGAAATATAATGATTAAAAGAAAAAGAATAGTTGTTTTTAACAAATTATCCTTATTTAATGTCAGTACTTCCACATTTTAGTATCAATCATTTTGACATTTTCACTCTCTTTGGAACACTTATTAGCAAAACCCATTAATAATTAATGAAACATGAAGCGAGTAGTGTCTTTGCCACTATCGTAAATGCAAGTAGGAGTAGCGTTTTGTGCGTAGTGTACAGAGGTCATAACTGGAAATAAATAATTAACATTACATTGAAAATTGAAAATATCATTCATTTTAAAACAAATTATTTTTGTCTAAGTGATACTTATTTTAAAATGAGTTGAGCATTGATTAAAGTTCACATGGTTTTCATTAAATCATATGTTTCACATGTAATTTTGAAGGGTTCCATACACGTACTCCTCCTTATTTTATTATAATTCATTTTGACATTTTCACACATATTAAGAAGTTTAGTAAATAGAAAGAGAAATTATGAGTGTTTTTACAAAACTATCCCTTATTAATGATATGAGAAAAAATATTAAAAAAAATAAGAAGAAGAGATAATAATAAATGATAAAGGATATGATCAGAAAAAAATTATTAATGATGCATTGATATTGTAGAACGACTTACAATAAAACTAAAACATTTTTTCAAAAATGATTTAAAATATAAAACAACGGAAGGAGTAAACTTTAACTAATAAAAGTGTTTTTAATATGCATACTGTTTCAATCAATTCGAATAGGGTCACCCTTCAAAATTTAGATAGGGAAACTAGAGCTTAAGAAAGAGGAAATGACAAAAAATTTCATTCCTTCCAATGATGATGCCATAATTGGATAGGTACGAGTTGTTAGCTAGACCATATGGGCTCTGATACACAATGTTAGCTTTTATGAATTTCAGTTCCCACCATCCGGACTTCTCAGAGGCCCTTAATTTGTCGATTTTAGAACGAGGTGTTCAGGGTGAACATTTTTTACATGTCTAAATTCTAAAACCCTAAAAAAATCACGGGCCACGAGAAGTGGGACCAGGATTTGGTGCTGTAGAAAAGCACACAGTTTGGTGCTGTAGTAAATCCCAACCATTGATATCAAAATGGACGGTTCAGATTAGACACCAGTTTAACACAGTTGCATGATCTGAGCCGTTGATCTAAATTGGACGGTCCTGATCTGTTACAGCACCCTGCTGTAACAGCAGGAAATCCAAATCCCGAGAAGTGTGGGGGTAGGATAATAAATTCACTTAGATTTTTACCACATACTCAATTGAAGGAGTGTTTTTCATATTGAATTTTATTGCACAAATTTAGGGGTTCGCGATTCTAAAAGATCAAAACTTTTGAATTTTCTCTCACGACCTTATTGATAAACTTTTTTAGTCTCATTATTCTATCCACAGTGTTGTGCATAGAGATAACTTCATTTACCGAAGAAAAAAAAAGGACAAAATCAAAGGAAAAAAACAAGTGTGTGCATTATGAAACAAGCAAGTGTGCCCAAGTGGTAGAATCAAAGAAAAAAAACTCCTCAATGACAATGTAACCAAGAGAATGATTATGATTCTTGTAAAATGGAAAAATTAAATGTATACAACTTATGAATGTTTTCCATCAATATCTAATCACATCAAAAATCTCACTTTTAACATTTTCCAAAAACGCGGAGATGGATGTGGCCCTTTGAAAAATTAAATGTATACAACTTATGAATGTTTAGCATATTATAACAAATTTTTTTTTTCTTCTTACCAAACATGATTTTAATAACTACTCCTTCCGGTCTCAAATATAAGAAAATATTCTTTTTTTAGGTTCATTGAGTAGTTAATGTATCTAGTCTACATTGTAAAGCAAATACGTTAATTATTCAATGAACTTAAAAAAAGAATCTTTTCTTATATTTGATACCGGAGGGAGTATATGTGTGTGCCACTCTCTCTTAAGTCTTATGGAATGGATGTTAATGTTAGTTGGGAGAGAGTAATGAAGTTGATTGATACATTGTAGTGGTTTGTCTTGTAAAGATCTAAGGTTCACTTTTGATGCCAAGAATGTTCTTGATTTCTCACTCAAACATGCCATGTCTCTAGGCAATTTCATCCTTACAAACTGAATTTTAATATAAATCACCTCCAAAAAAATTATGGATGAATTTAAATCTTTGTTCAAGCACAAAGAAACAACATTCCTACAATTTAAATATTTAGGGAAAGTAAATAAAATGAATGAAATGGTTGACTTAACAATTCATTTCTTTCACTTGATTTCATTCCTCATATAATATATAGATAGTGTTCAATTATTGCGTCATATAGTTTGTTATGCCTCAAGTCATGTTTATGTCGACACACCGCACCTACTTTGGGGTTGCTTCGGGGGTCTAATGGTATGGTAACTCAATTGATTGAAAATCAAGGTGCTAATGATGTAAACAAAATTAGAACAAGTAAGTCGTAACTCATAATTAATTTAGTTAACCATTATTTTCCAATGTAGAGAGAATCTAGAAGTGAAATTTCTTTGAATCGCGAACAGGTAATCAGACCAATTTAAGAAAATGTTCACCAAGGTAATCTACGTGGAGAAGGTTCAAAGAATAAAATGGGAGGCCAAGTTGAAGAAAATGTTACTGTTGAAAGTTCTGAGAATAATCAGATTAAATTTCCTGTTGTAACTCAGAACAATAACCTAGGTG
>Ga0315913_1001959_pt1 | contig 23609 bp, 18 predicted proteins | sample MpolsnodulesMG_FD_207736 | JGI IMG/M metagenome (GOLD analysis project Ga0315913, IMG submission 207736) | Medicago polymorpha root nodule microbial communities from Los Angeles, California, United States - small nodules | ecosystem: Host-associated > Plants > Roots > Nodule | place: USA...
ATCATTCAAGAGTAAGAAGTTTGATCTATACATCAACTTTACTAAATGAAATTGCAACGCGCCTTTTAGTTCATTTAGGAAAAAAATCCTGCGACGGTTGCTCCAAACAGCCGCAACAACCGTTGCAAATGTACATTTTGAGGCAGTTACAAGGTAGGGGTCGCAGATGAAGTGTCGCAATTTGCAGTTTTTCTTGTAGTGATCGTTTAAAATATAGCTTGTCGTTTTGTCGAGGTAATTTGGGAATCGATCCAGCTGAGTCCCAGCTCCAACATAGCTTGCCATTATGGCAAGGTTGTTTGGAGATTGACCCACTTGAATCCCTTAAAAGCTCCAACATCGCTTGTCATTGTTACAAGGTTGTTTGGAGATTGACTCACTCCAGTCTTTTAAAAGATCTGTCACTTTTATAAACATAAATTTACTTTTTATATTTAGGACCTTAAGTGCTTTTCGTGGTTCTTAACTAAATTCACCATGATTTCCTTAAATCCATAATTTTATCAAAGTTTGTTATCTTTAAAAAAATTGTATTTTTAGTTAAGAACCATACGAAAAACACCTAAGAAATTGTACTTAAGTTTTGTTCTTATATTTATTGAATAACTGATGTATTTGGTATGATAAAATATATCGGTTATTCGATAAATTTAAAAAAAAAAAATTCTTTAAAATAGTGATCTAAATTTATTACTCTCTTCAACACTTTTAACATATACTACTCTTTTTTTTTTTTTTTTTGGTAAAATATACTACTCTTTTTAACTCACATAAACAAAATCATCTAAAAAAAAGTAATTTTCTTTGTATATTTTTTGACTAAATATTAAACTTCAAAGTAAAATGAAAACAATATTGTTGATTGCAATTTACACCTAATATTTCCTACTAACAAAATAAGATAGTAAGATACAAAAGGTAGGTGAGGATATTTTGGTCCATGAAAATTTCCCTCGTGTTTAAAGTTTGGCAACCCACATGAGCAGATTCTCATTCTACTTATAACACAGGTGTTCCAACCTTGAAGTTTGTAATTCATATAACACTTGTGTTTTTTAGTTCTCCAACTTCTATGCTCTCCCCACACTATTTAATACAAACACACAGGAATCAGACACAGAGAGAGCGAGGTTTCGCTGTTTGTGTGGTCACTTGCATTTCATTATTTTATTAGTAGTCCTTTTGCATCTGAATCTCATCTCAGTATACCAATTGTCACACTATATATAAATAAAAAAGGAGAGAGACACACACAAGATTCTCCAATATACATACCATTGGTTAAAACCTTAGACACCATTGTCGGAGCTTGATCATATTGTTATTTCATCTGTGCATGTTCTGTTCTTTTGGGGAGATACTTCTGTTCTGTTACATTCGTTCATTTCTTGCCTCCTTCTCAGTCTCATCAGGGTATGTATGTACATGTGTATATATACATGCATTCATTCATTTCCATATTCTTTATTTTTTTTAGCCCTGCTTATGATCAGATTTGCTATATCTTACATCTCTCATGTTCCACACACTTTTCTTCCTTTCATCTTTAAGTTTGATTTCTTACACTATTATTTAAAAATTAAAATTAAAAGAATAACTAAACTATAATCTGCTTAAATATGAAGTTTTTATTGGTAACTTCTCAAAAGTCAGTTTTCATGAATGATTTTACAATTGTAGCAAAAAATAAATAAATGATTTTAAAAAATAATGATTTTTAGGGTCATGCGACTAGTCCTTCCCTTTGGAGAGATAGTTAATAAAAAAAAAAAAGATAAATTTTGCATTGAAAATACATTTTCTACACTTTTAAGTATTTGGTTACATAAGTTTTAAGAAATATTTAGGCTAAATTACACCGTATGTCCTTTGAGTTATTTAATTGAAACAAATTGTTTCTTTAAGTTTTTTTTCGTACCATTTACGTCAAGTTATTTAATTGTAACAGGTTAGTACTTTAAGTATTTTTCGTAAAGCTTAGGTTTTTAAGTTATTTAATTGTAACTTTTAGGTCCCAAATAACTTATATTTTTAAGATCTAAAATACCCTAAATTGTTACTGTTAAATAATTTAAAGAACCTAATTAATACTTAAAAAGCTTAAAGGACCAACCTGTTACAATTAATCAACATAAATTACTTAAGTGATAGGAGAAAACTTAAAGAAACAATTTATTACAATTGAATAACTTAAACAACCTCTGATTAGGTTAATTTTTACTATGCTTCTTTCCTTAGCATTTTTCTTATTTTTATTACGATAAAGTAAACAAATTACATCATATTTTTTTTTAATCCTTTTTTTAAACTATTGAATATAATTTCTTTTAATATATAACAAACGGGTCATTCACCCTTCCGTGTATAACATGGTTTTTTAAACTTGGATAACCTTGCACAAGATAAGCACCTTGATTTGTTCACTTTTTTTCTTTTCTAAATATTTTGGTCATGACTTTTTTTACTAACTACCATTTTCATTTATTTTATGGATGTACCTCGATGTAATTTTTCTCTCACCAAATAGAAAAGTTTGACTCTTTATTGGGTAAAAGGTTGCACAGTTAGATTTTATTTTTTTATTATTATAATTATTTGTTTGTGATTTAATCAATTTTCAGATTACTTATTCTTTAGATAACTTGTTTTTATGGAATTTTTTAAATATATTTTCTAAAGTGAGAGAGATCAAGTTACCACGATACAGTAGTCAGATATTATCACACTATTAATATTCACCTATTTTTGTTTGATGTTTTTTTATTATTAAATTCACCGTTGAATTAAAATTTTATACGGATTATCTGTAGATATTTTTATTATCTAAATCAAATCGTTTAGTAAAAGCGGAAAAACATTAATCTCGATGTATTCAAATGACATTATTCTAGGATAGTTTTTGGATTTATGTAAAATTTATAAAAGTTATCTATATGATAGTAATTTTTTAATCTACCAGTGAGACCTTGTTGTATTATGAAAAGAATATAGTATGATTGGAATATTATGTTGGAAATTCCAAGGTCCTCCTTACTCTTTAGTTTATGCTATTTTTGGTTTGTTTGGTACGATATTTTGGTTCCACTGTTTGGTAGAATTTAATACTAGTGCTTTTGAAATTGGAACAAGTCTTTTTTCCTTCCTAACATATCGGTTTAAAGTTAGATCTCTTAAATATGCGACAATTCCGAGAAAAATAATGCACAACCTTAGACGTAACCTCTACTAACTAAATTAATGAAGGAACAAAGAATGTGACATGTTTTTCCTCCTCTTTGATAGATCGATAATTTCACCATGTATACACAAGGTACACTATTTACCTCTTATAGAGTTCAACAAGCTTTGCATTTTTTTCCTAACTAATTAAGAACTCAATGTCCATCTATCATCTATGTCCATCTGATCCAAGTTAATGTCTTAACCTAACTATGTCCTAAACTTTGGAGGTACACACACAAAACAAAGATGTTTTTGTTTTATATAGTATAGGAGTTTAACTATGACATGTTTTTGACATCTTTAAGAAAGCTATCGTTAATAACAAGAAACTAAATACATAGTTCTTGTAACAGTTTTCTTATAAAATCCATATTCACATGTTAGACTTGTTTCAGGCACCAAAACAACAAAACTTAAAATGTTTGAAGCTTTGTGGTCTGATATGAAGTTTTTAATTCACAGAAATACAATATAGTGGAGGATCTTGCTGACTTGCACAACAATCAAAAGCTATGGCTTACACAGCAGTTGGCATGCCTACCTCTCCAACAACCTCTTCAACTAAGGACATTACAAAAGAACGTTATGGTCTTCGCCGCTCGCGTTCCAGCATAGACCTATGTAGACGTTCCATTATGCAGAGGTCTTATTCTGACAGCTATCTATGTTGCTCCTTCAACCGTATACAAGCCATATCTGTGCAACCTAAACTTAAGGACAACGGTTCAACGGGAACTTCTCCATTTCAATTTTCAGGTTCCATTCTCCCAAATTCTTTGCGCTCGTTCTTATTTGACCAACAAACCGGCAAGGATATGAATAAAAGGGAGAAGGATGTAAATATTGAGGAAAACATGGAGGAAACTAGTAACGAAGAGAGAATAAATAGAGCTAATTGGATAGAGAGGCTTGTGGAAATTAAGAAACATTGGAGAAACAGGTTACCGAAAGAAAGCGTTGATATGGACTCGATGTGCAACGATAATACATCTGGTGAATGTGATTGTGACGATGACAGTATCTGTATGGCGGATTATGACGATGAAGAAGAAGATGGGCAAGAAGTGACATATGATCGTGATTCGTTCTCAAAATTTCTTGTGCAAGTGTCATTGTCTGATACCAAACTTTACTCTCAGCTAGCTTTCCTGTGCAACATGGCTTACGTAATACCCCAAATCAAGGTAAGCACAAATATTTGCATATTTACTCAATGAGATTTCATATATATTTCTAGATTTCCTTTTCCATATATATATCAAAAGATAAACATGAACATACAGCTCTTTCTTTCCGACCAATTTGCAGGCTCAGGAGTTGAGGAGATACTATAGCCTTCAGTTTATAACATCTTCTTTAGAGAAGAAAGCTGCAGTGGCCAGGTTAAAAGCAAAACTTACTCAAGACTCACCATGCGTTCCTATAGATGACTCAGTTGTCTCTCAAGACAGCTTAGAGGAAGGAAAAGATAAGGAACAGAAGCCTCAAATTCGACTAGCTTATGACATTGCTGCCTCAGCTGCCTCCTATGTTCAACTGCGAGCTAAGAACCTTTTGACCCTTGCTGCTAAGTCACAACAGAGTGAAAATGAAGAATCTAATGGAAGAAAGGATTCTCCGGAACAGGAAGCAGAAGGCACTTCACGAGATTATAAATCAGAGGTTGCAGCTTATATGGTGGCGTCAACCGTGACTTCTGTGGTTGCATCTGGCGAGAGGGAAAGGCAGGAAGCAGCGACAAGCCTTCAGTCACTTAATTCCTCACCTTGTGAATGGTTTGTTTGTGATGATTTCAGTAATTACACTCGATGCTTTGTAATTCAGGTAATTCCTTAGCTAATATTTGGTACTTAGTAGTTGTAACATCAGGCTATATAATATTGGTGAAATTTGACAAATGTTTTTGTTTCATGTTGTTGCAGGGTTCAGACTCCTTAGCATCTTGGCAAGCAAACCTCTTCTTTGAGCCTACTAAATTTGAGGTAAGAACTAAGAACAATATTTATGGAATGGATAGACAGGCCTTTCATTGTTGTGTTGCCGGAACAAATGATAAGAAAAAACACCATAGCACTAATAATCTATTCTCTTATAGAACACAGACGTACTTGTTCATAGAGGAATTTATGAAGCTGCAAAAGGAATATATGAGCAATTTATGCCGGAAATAATGGACCATTTGAAGAGACACGGGGATCGCGCAAAGCTTCAATTCACTGGACATTCCCTTGGGGGCAGTCTCTCTCTTTTGGTTCATTTGATGCTACTGACTAGGAAAGTTGTCAGTCCCTCAACACTTAAACCAGTAGTGACTTTTGGCTCACCATTTGTATTCTGCGGAGGCCAAAAATTAATCGAGGAACTAGGCGTGGATGAGAGCCAAATCCACTGTGTAATGATGCATAGAGATATTGTTCCCAGGGCCTTCTCTTGTAATTATCCTGACCATGTAGCTGTTATCCTTAAGCGTTTAAACCACAATTTTCGGTCACATCCTTGCTTGACAAAAAATGTAAGCATTTTTATTTGTTTTATCATTATATTCATGACTTAATTCATACTGAAGTCACTCAGATTAAAATTATGTTTGACTACTAATGTGTTAATTTTCTTCTCATGACCATTTAATTTACTTCGGATATTTTCAGAAGCTACTGTACTCACCACTGGGAAAAATATTCATTATCCAACCAGATGAGATGACATCGCCTCCGCATCCTTTACTCCCTTCAGAAAGTGCCTTCTATGAGCTTGATAGTACTACATGTGGATACTCTCCAAGAGTTCTCAGCTCCTTTCTCAATCAACCACACCCTATTGAAACACTAAGTGATCCAAAAGCATATGGAGCAGAAGGCACAATTCTAAGGGACCATGACTCAAGCAACTACCTTAAAGCTGTCAACCGAATCCTAAGACAACATTCGAAGACGCTTGTTCGCAGAGTAAGAAAGCAAAGGATTGATGAGCTGTGGCCACTGCTCACCTCACCATCTCCACACTCATGGAGCCATGAACAGAACATGGAGAGATGCATTTTGAAGACAAATAAGATAACAACAGGGGTCTAAAAGGCCTCCTTTTTAGGTTCCTATAGAACATCTAGATAAAATTAAATTATGAAATTAACTAGGACAGTAAATCATTTTTCATTTGACCAACATTGTACATTGTATACATGTCAATAACTCCAACAGAATAAAAGGTACCTACTGATTCTTCATGAATGATAAAATTTTACAATAGTATCAAGTTCTTCTTTTATGACAATTAGCCAATATTATCCAATAGCATCAAGTTCTTCATTCAGGAAGACACAATAGTATCTTCCGAAATTAGCCAATTTACATGCTAATTTTTCAAGTTTTTCTTTTACGACAGGATCATTGTTCAGCACGTAAATGCTCTGAACCATACGAGGTCTTTCCCGAAGCATGTGATCTTTTGCTTGACGAACCTCCCTTTCATTCGAAACAATGTACTGCGAAAAACCATAGTTATTACCGTCGGCATTTGCTGCAGCTAGATACGTCTGCAGAGCGGTTTGCTGAGCCGCTTCCCGAGAGGCTTCCAGTGCTGCTTCCCGAGCTGCATGCCCAGCATTGCGAGCATTACGCGTGGTGGGATCATTGTAATCACTGAATATAGACATGTTCTGCAATAAAGCTTAATGTCATTTCACATCCACACAAAAAAAGTTGAAAAAATAAGAATTATTTCAATACAACAATAAGCATTGAATGAATGGTTAGAGGACAAGAAAATTTACAAGACTGCTAAGCAAGTAATATAACCAAATTAAATAGAACATACCAAGAAGCAATCAATGATATGAATCGAGAGAAAGTAACTTCTGTCTTGCTATATTGTTTAAAGAATCCACCAAGATTCTCAAATGGCTTCCTGATTTAGAGTATTGTGCAGAATTAAAATCAAAGAATGCAAAACAATGAGTTCGAGATTTGCAAAAACACACAAGTTTGGTACCAAGATAAATGGAGTACAAGAATGAACCTAAAGAGCTTTAATCCTCTTGAGTTTTTCCTCACTCTTCCCAAACCCCTTGTGTCCCCGTGTTTTCCTATTTTCTAAAACGATGAACTTACTCTAAACAGTATTTCAAACAACATTAAGCATTGGATGATTGATTAGAGGTACAAGTGAATTAATTTACAAGACTGTTGAGCAAGTAATATTACCAAATTAAATAGAACATACCAACAAGAAATGGATGATATGAACTTCTGACTTGCTTTGTTGTTCAAAGAATCCACCAAGAATCTCAAAATATAGAGTATTGTGCAGAATTCAATATCAAAGAATGCAAAACAAAGAATTTGAGATTTGGAAAAATACACAAGTTTGGTACCCAAGATAGATGGAGTATAAGAATGAACCTAAAGAGCTTTAATCCTCTTGAGTTTTTCCTGACTCTATCCAAACCCCTTGTGTCCCCGTGTTTTCCTAATATCTCAAATGATGAACTTCATTCCAAAGTGAAACCGTGCATGGCTACTGCATATATTAGTTGTCTTGACAAACACTTAACACAACTAACTCAATTAGTTGTTACAAACTTGACACAAAACGGTTACAAGGGCTAACTGTGAATCCCACTAAGGTAGCTAATTCATATCATGGAAAAAATATAATAAAAAAATTAATAAAAGAAAAACAAAAACAATAAAATATAACTACAACTACAACTTTGTGCTACAATAATAGAGAAAGAAAAGAGAAAAAAAACGGCCCTGTGCAGCCTCAAATTTAAAAAACTTACCTTTTTGAAGCATGTGAACTCCGTTATTTTTTAAGGTCAACTTAGTTTCTGATGCTGTACCTTTTTATTGACCGAATCTAGCTTGCATTGTTTAACAGGAATGATCAAGAACCATAAGCAAAAACAAAATTCACAGTCTGTGGTGTCAATAACTACTTATGGAGAAATGTAGTGTTTGTGATGCCCAGGAATAAAAACCAATAACTTCTGTTGCTGAACACACTCTTTATCTGTGTATATTTTGCATGTAAGAAGTCTCTGCATGTAAGGAAATATGAAATATGTCGCTTCAAGTCCATTAGAAATACCTAGTTTAACATGATATCTCTAAAGTTTTTGTAGTGATCAGATTTAATTAGAATAGAGATCTTCAAGTCCATGGTTGAGACATCCAATGCTTGCTGCTCAAGAAGGTCAGTTAACTTGTAGGCTACAGTCCCAAGATGATCAACAGCATTGACAAGAGCTCTTGCAGCATAATCTTTCGTGTTGTCAAGTACCCTGAAATCCACGCAGGACAATTACACCATAATTAGGGGTGACCAAAATATCCGCATTCAAATCCAAAACTATATCCAAATAACCGAATAATTGCACACAAAAATTAACCCGTCTATTTCAAAATGGTCAGTCATCCATTTTTAAACATCCGTACTTTTTTTTTATGTCCAAATCCATAACCATATCATTTTTTTTTACAAAACCATATAATGTTGAATCATAAAATTTTCCCTCTCTCCTCTCCCGCCCCCCTTCTCTCTCCCTCTCTCTAATGGTACAAACATATTCATACATTCTTGTTTGTGCCACTCGCAAATGTGATTTGCTTTAACTTGAATCCAAAATGATTTTTTCAACGACCGTGTTTCATCAAGCATTCATCCATTCTCTGTTTGAATATCGCAGAACAAATATTGGTGATTCATCTAAAGTTCTTTCTTAATACACAGTACAAACAACTAAAATAAACTATAATATTTCAAATCCTTGCTAGAAAGAAAAAAAACTATATAAACTTAGTTGTTATCCTTTTTACTAAATTACTACCAAATTTTTTGTATTCCTTTTTCTTACTAAATTGTTTGTATTTCCGATTTTATTAAAAAATGTTTTTTTTTTGCAGTCTTAAAAATTGGTTTTGAGAGAGAAATAATCGATTCTTAAATCGATAAATAACCAGTTTTTAATTTGGATTTTATAAAAATCCGGATATCTATTTATAATCCAATTTTGTAAGAATAGCTGGTTATATATCCGTAACAAAATTTATAACCGATTTTGTAACCGGTTTGTAATAAAATATGGTCAGTCAAAATATTCGACCACGCACACCCTTAGTAATAATAAACCAAAAAGAGGATATCGAATTGATATATGCTAAGTAGATAAGATTCAAACGAAGCAAGGTTTGTTTTGTGAATCTCAAAAAACAAATTAAAAAAGACTATGACCAGACACGGATAACACTTGAGTGACATTGTTTTTGGTGACATTGTTCATATATCTCTGAATCAATCATTCTCTTTTATCTAAATAATTTATTGTAATCGTTCGTTCATCTACTATTCTTTCATCTAACACCAATGTCACCAAAAAATTGTGTCACCCAAGTAAAATCATTCGGCTGGACACACACACACTCTCAATAAGATGACAACAAAAATTAAATTAAATCACAAATATCACCAAAAATTATTTCACCCAAATGAAATCATCAGGCTGGACACTCTCTCAATACCTTCTTCATAGAGATTGAGTGGTTAGTATACGACATACTTTGCGTGAGGGTAATGCTACAACTGATCTTCTAGCTAAAACAGGCGCTCTTAGTGATAGTAGCTTTGTTATTTTGAATGAAGTCCCTCCTGATATGACATTTGTCCTTTTAATAGATGCCATGGGTGTTGAGTTTGTTCGACCCTAGTATGAATCTTTTTTAATTTTTTTTTCTTCTTTTCTTTCTTTTCTTTGCTGCTTGTTTTTCCCTTTTGTTACCCAAAAAAGATGACAGTAAAAATTAAGTTAAAAGATAATAATAATTATTGGAAAAGACAAAGCAGCAGCAACTACTACTAATAATTCTTGCATTTAAAACTTAAAGCCTAAATCCTAGAGTAAATCCTAATTACTAATTCTTCTTCTTATTCTTATCCTTTATTTACTTTTATTTTTTTTGCTTTTTATGTGTAATATTTGTGAGATTAAAAAAAAAGGCAAATATGTCCCCTCAAATTGAACACTTATGCATAAAAACTCTCTCAAATTTAAAATCTATTCAACAAAAATCTCTCTCAAATGTAAAACTTACCTGGAAATATCCTCTCTCAAATTTAAAACTTACGTGTAAATTACACTCTAAATCAATAAAAATGTAAAAATATGTAATCTCCATCAAAGGATAGAAGGCAAGGCACAGAAATTGAGTTTTGCAAACTGTGTTTGAAGCACATACAATACAAACACATACTATACACGATAAATTCAAAGAACAACGGAACTATTAAATTTTAATTGATAAAGTGTGAGTTTCTCAACAGATACTCGACCATCTGGGAAGCACATGTGTAACACATCCAAGACAAGCTATAATATATGTTGGTAATACTTGCTACTAGCAATATCATGAGTTTCTTTTCTTTTCTGTCAATTTGATTTTAGTCCCCCTAAATATACCAACATAATCATGAGGACCACCTAAGGTTTTCTTTTTATTATTTTTTCATCCCTTATTTTCAGAAATTTCTTGTATCACTACTAAAAAAACAAAAATTAGTGAGGGATATTTAGTGAGGGAAAACGTGAAATCCCTCTCTAATTCCGTCACTAAATTTTGCGACCAAAGAATTTGTGAGGAATTTCATTTTTTCCGTCACTAATTTCCCTCACTAATTTTGCTTTTTCTAGTAGTGTATACAGACTAAATTCCGTCTTGCTAAAACAACCAATTCATCTCCGATGTAGAAGCCATAATGAAAGCTAGATATTTATTTGTCCACAACATTTTCTCCACTTTTAACCAACACCAAACCTCAAATTCCTAAATTCTAGTGTTGTCTATGTCAATATAAAGAGGTCACCATTCAAGGCTTCCATAAACTAAGTCCTAATTTCCCTCAAGAAGTCATAGTTTTACACGGTGCTCAATTCATTTGTTACTTAATTACAACGAAATTCTCATCTTCAAGCAAAGGTACCTACCTGGTTATCAACTGCTTCACAACTTCTTATTCCTAACCACATAACAGCTCCATTTCTTTCTTAGAGCTAGGAACATAGAATTAGCTCTTAAACAATAAGCATCGAATGGGTCGTCGCTATTATACACAGTCTTATGATTGAGTGTTGTTCTCACAAACCTTAAATGCAACATAGTGAATGCGAAGGTTTAAACTCTGTTAAAAAGTCTCACATCGGATAAGAGATTGCTTGACAATGTGGGGAACAATCTTTATCTCACAAACCGGTTTTATGGAGTTGTGTTACGTCCAACCACGATTTTTAAGATAGTATGGTTTAAAATCCGTTGGGTCACCTTCTATCGAGCCACCCATCATTTTTGTCCATAAGTGGGGGAGGGGGAAGTAAAATTATGGTGAGAGAGGGAGAGAAAATAATAATAAGTGGAGTAGTTCAATTCCCTAGTATAAATAGAAGAATAGAAAGTCATAAACACTATTGTTGTTGCACTTCAGAATCAGAGAGAAGATGGGAGGAAAGGAGGCAAAACTCTAGCTAAGGAGTGTTGAACCAAGCTATGTTTTTTCTGAGAATTCAAGATAAGGGTGGGGGAACTTTCATCTTGGGGTATTTCTTTCCCTACTGAACGGTTGTTTTTCAATCCTAGTGAATTTATGGTGTTTTTATGATGAGATTCATGGTGAGAAATGAAAGGTGAATTGGCGAGGATTAGAGTTGTCCTTAATTTTGAAAGTTTAAAAGTGTGAAACCAAAACTATGTTATTTGAATTGAGAATATAACTATGAAAAGAACATGTGATCAAATAGGTTAAGAGAGAATTAATGTCCAATTGATTGGGTAACCTTAGGGTGATGATTAAGGACGAATTTTTTGATTTTAGGGTCAAAAACGGAGTCGAAAAAGGTCCCCTGAAGCAAAACCGCAGGGATTCTGCGATTTTCTGAACCTGTCAAAAACACACGACTGTGCGCCTGGGAGGCACGGGTCGTGTGTCTGTCCATGTTGTCCCCCTTAATGCGTTTCAAAAACACACGACTGTGCACTTTCCTCAGACTTTAAAAAACCTCATTTTTCTTCCTCCAATGAGTATCTAAGATGTAGGATAGAGTCCCAATGCAACATACCAAAGTAAGGAGAGTATAATTAGGTGTCCTAAGAGTGATTCCCTAAAACAACGGTGAGTTCATAATAACGAATGTAGTTCAAGGAGTAAGAGCCTAAAGTTGTTATTAGAGAAAGTAAAAGAAGAGATTAGGATAGAGAAGGGATGGAGTGTATCCGTTGGAATAGATAACCAAATAAATGAGATAATGATGTTGATTAATAAGTAACGATGAGATAACACATTGTTTTAACAATGAGATAATACCTTGTTTTTAACGATGAGTAACGATGAGACATACTATGTTATGGTGATTGTGTATGATGAGATGAATTCTATTATGATGTGGGTTATTGATGTTGTGTTAATGTGCATTGCTTAGTGTGTCTTCCTTCATGCATGCATGCAGAATCATATTTAGGGAACGATGAGTGTATGTTCAATAATATAACTCTAACATACAATAAACAATGAGTAGATGTGATGCCACATGCATATAGGTCACATGAATAAAGTACATCTGCATATAATTAGTGATGTTTGAACTTGGTGTGCATTTTGTGAAATGATGAGTAATGGATAATGTGTTAAATGATAAGAAAATTTTGTTGATGATTGAAAATGATGACGCATGTCTATGTTTAATTCATTTAATGTCATTCATTGTGCTCTATTACTACCGTATGAATTGTGTTTTCACTCTTATTGTGTTGTTGTGTATTTGTGGTGTCTGTATTTGTTGGGTACATATACTAAGGACGAGGACCTATAGTTGCAGGATGCTTAGAAGGCGGCGACAAGAGTTTCCTTCCGTTATCATTTTATATAGGGAAGATCTGATCTATAACACTAGGGCCGGGGGATTATTTTGATTTATTGTTTATGAAGTTTTGAATTCTGTTTAAGGAGTTTAAAAATTTGGAACCTTGGTTATTTTATTTTGGAGATGAGGACTCAGTTTAAATATTATGATGGTTGAAATATTTCCGCTGCGGTATTATGAAATTATTATTGTTTTATGAGATGATAAATGATAAGTATGCGTAACACTTTTATTTAAATAATTTCTTATTATTTAATAATTCAAAGTTGAGGTTTAGGGTGTTACAATTATCATTAAAACATTTATCAAAAATATTTGTGTTTCAACAATTATGGCAATTTGATATGGATCTGAACAAAACGGTTCATATCATGTCACATGGCCTCGATTGACTGTTTTAAGGCCGAGTTCATGACACGGTTCGCCTATGCGTTAGTTGAAGGAAATGATTCTATGTATATGGGAAATGAGTCTTAACCCAATCTATAACATAACACTTAATAATTAGAAGGGTTAAATGAATTTTTGGTCTAGTAAACATCTCAAATTTTGTTTTAACCCCTCTAACAATTTTTAGTAAGTTTTGATCTCTAAATATTTGCAGTCACGACTATTGATTATTACTTTAAAGTAAACTAATGTATATCCTTCGAAATTTTGGATAAATTTTTTAAGAAATGTTTATTTAACAAAATATAAATTAAATATAAATTTTTAAACACTAAAAATTTTAAATTTCCTATATAATATATTGTTTTAAAAAAATAATGACATTTTGAATAAAAAATGACATTTTAAATGATACACATAAATTTATTTATAGCAAAGATCAAAATTTGTGACGGGAATATTTATTTGACGACTAAAAGTTGTTGAAAATTTTTAAACGATTAAAATAATTTTAAATACTTAGGAAAACCAAAAACTCATGTAACTCCAATTTAAAATGCTTTTGAATCCCAGAACATTTACTACTTTCTTTCAAAAAAAGAAAATACCTTTGCAGAAAAAAAAAAATACATTTACTAGGAGACAGGCACTACCTACTAGTCGTGTCGTGTGCGTACTTATGTTATTGGATAGGGTAGATAGTGACAACCAACATTGTGCGTGCGTGCACACATGTGTATGACTATTAACGGTAACACTTGGGTGGGTGACATGACACAGTGTATGTCTATTAAGGGTAACACTTGGTGGGTTATATTGATATCGATGATATTGGTGACATTAGCCAACTATAATGTTTTTAGAAAAAATAAAATTAGCCAACCATAATGTCACAAGTGTATAAAATAAAATGAAAATAAAAACTTGTGAAAAAGATAGAAGAAAGACACTTGTAACATTGTGGTTGATCAATGTCACCGACCATAATGTCACTCAACTATCCAGGTGCTACCCGTCTATTAAACTATTAAGTCAAAACATTAGTTTTGTGGACATTTTGGTCTTAATATGTTGCTGCTATTAGGGGCTCCAGCGCCCTCTAGGGGAACCGTTTTGTAAGTACGAATTTTTTTACATGATTTTGCTAACCAGTATCTTAGGGTAATGATTAAGAAATTCACTAATAGAAATTTTGTCTTGAAATATAAGCTTTTACTTTTGTCTTAATAATAATTACACAACTTTTTGATGCAAACTTACAAATTGTAACACCCTTAACTAATATCTCAAGGGCACTCAATTAGTATTTTTCATGAAACAAAAGAAGCCCTTTGAGCGTTTTACACCTCTACTTGCTTTCACCTATTTTATTTAAACTAGCAATAAACATTTATTAAGCACGGACCCATGCGATATACACCTTTCGATTACTATTATAAGCAAAAATTTCCAATAAATGATGTATTGGATATATTATATAAACCACATACATCATTTATTGGATGTATCTAAAAAGTGAATTTTTGCTTATAATAGTGACTAGAGGGTATACATTCAAATGTATTTGTAATGTTATTTACATTGGGAAAAAAAGACTTAAATGCAATTTGATCCCTCTGTTTTTGAAATTGTTAAAACTATTGATACCCCTTTTTCTAAAATATGTTTTTTTATCCCCCTATTTAAAAACAAATTTTTTGATCCTCCTCCCCCTGAGGATGATACAACATGCTCATTATGAATATTCGGTGTGCAAATTTCTTCCAAGCTACGGCGTGCTAACTTTTGTATTCGAAGAACCCATATAAAATTTCTCATAATCTTCTCAATTCGATGACTTCTTTGTATGTCCCGAGGGAGAGGGGGATCAATTTGTTTTTTTTTTTTTTACTTTTTAAATAGGGGATCTAAAAACATGTTTTAGAAAAAGGGTATCAAAAGTTAACAATTTTAAAAATAGGGGGATCAAAATTGTTTTTAAGCCTAAAAAAATTTAATGATAAAACAATCGTTGATGATAAAATATTGAAATATTTTTTATTAGATATATAAAGTGTTAAACTAAAAATGTCAAAATAATAATAAAAAATAGTAAATATTTCACTAATAATAAATATGACGTTAATTCTTTTTAAAAAATGACGTTAATGAGTCCCTTTTTTTATGCATCATTTTTGTATTGGATTAACTGCAAAAGAAAAACTTATTTTAGTAAATTTAAATTAAATATATGACCTTTCTATGATTATAAAAATGATTTTAACATTCAATAACTTAGTAATTATTTTTTAAAGTTTTTATGATAGAATATAATCAGTTGTGTTTTTTTAAGGAATCAATTGTTTGTTTGTTAATCCTAATAACAACAACTTTTTAAAAAAAGAAATTTAATTTGTTTGGATACAACTATATAAAATAATTTTTTGTTACAAAATTACCTTTATCTTTTGATACTTCTTTTAATAAAAAAAAAATTTAAAAATTGTTTTAATTTTTTTGTTGATCTTGTTTTTTTTTAAAAAAATCTATAATAAATTCCCTAAAAAAAAATAAAAATTACTTCTACTAGTCAAATGATTAATATGTGCAAAATTTTGTTTGTTTAGTCATTAACTTTAATAGTAAAGAATAGATATTCATACTATGACGTGTGAGACCTTTGGATTTTGATTGGTTTGCAGTGTCGGTGCACTTTCTTTAAATAGAATAGATGTTTTTTGTGAAGAACAAATAGAATAGATGTTAGGTTACGATCACTGGTCATACAAAGAGTGAATAGCAGAGCGGTGCCGCTGCAGCATTCAGTTCCGATTCCTCCTTCTTCTTGTTTGGAGAATCTGATTGATTATTCTCCTTCGGTGAGTGATTTAACATCTCTCTTGTTTTAATTTTCTTATTACTATTATTGTAGAACATCGCACACATTCACAGATCATTATTTTAGTATTTTGATCAAATCTTACCTAGTTTCTAAATTAGTTTTTATTCAATAGAATCCGTCTCCCAAACCAAATCATCATTAGATCTGTTTTTTATTATTATTTTTTTACCAACATTGGTTTACATAGAAACAACGATTTTCAATAGGATTATAAACTTCTTCACTTTGCATCTTTTCATTTCTATTATCAAACTTTACCTATATATTTCAGGTACGTTGTGACTATTTTCTTCACGACCATCAATTAGATGGGTGATCGAATTAGCGAATTACCCGATTGCATCTTGTCTTGTATCCTGACAACATTATCTATGAAAGACTTGTTAAAAACCAGTATATTGTCTAAAAGGTGGTGCAATCTTTGGGGTTTAAGGAGAGATCTATGCTTTAATATCCACAATGTGCTTGGAAGCAGTGAAGCGGAACTACTGCAAACCGGGTATCTCATGGATGTCCTTAATACTTCTTTTATGCCACCCGGGTTTATCTTCTTTGGTGAACCTACTATGGAGAGACATGTCAATTTGGATTTGAGTAGGAATGAATTTGTAAATCGCGTAGATCAATTTGTCAAGAATTTTAAGGGCACAATCATCGATTCTTTACTCGTGAACTTCAGTTTAGACTATCAACAAAGCAACAATATTGATCAATGGATAAGTTTTGCAATTGCAAGGGGAGTTCGAAGAATCAATCTACTCTTTCTAGGAAAGCCTTATAATCTATATTTTGATGTCACCCGATGCAATCGTTATAAATTTGATTTTGCCTTATTTTTGGAGAATAATGCGTCAACTCTAAACCATCTGCATCTTGAAAATTGTTGTGTTCGCCATCCTACAAACTGTGACTTTCTTTCATTCAAAAATTTGAGATTTCTTTCACTTGAAGAAACAAAATTAGATGAAACTTTAATTGAAAGTTTGTTATCTAATTGCCCACGACTTGAAGAGCTTTGCTTATTTAGATGTGAGTTCACATTATCAATGCCGATGATAGCAAGTTCATCCTTATGTCATCTTAAGGTTGTAAGGTGCTATCATGTATCAAAAAATAACTACAAGTGGGAATTAAAATTGATTTTATTGGATTGCCTTAAACTCACTTCATTAGAGCTAGATTTCCTTGAACCCAATTTATCATCAGAAGATGAATTTGATATCTTGTACTTTAATGCCCCTATGTTGAAGAGCATTAAATTATCCTCTTCACAGGAACACGAGCTTAATTTGGTAGCTGCTCTTTGTGCAACTTTCTTTCCTGAACTTGAGATCATGCATGTCACCACGTCTTATATGGTTGGTCATAACATGAGAGCCTTTTTATTTTTATTTTTTTTTATCACTTCTATCTTTTGAATTGTATGTTGAATCATTAATGGTTTGTTGTTTTGTTCAGGTCACAACTCCCCTAAAAACTAGTCATCCATTCAAACATCTTAAACAATTGAACCTCATAATTTACATGGAATCGTACGTTTTAGATGTTGTAGAGTATGATTCTTTATGGATTTTAAACATCCTTCAAGTTTCTCCTCTTTTGCAGAAACTTTCAGTCATGGTGAGTGAATATGGTTAATACACATTTTTTACTTTCGTATGGTTATTGTTCTAATTTTTATCAATGGTTTCGTGCATAAATTTACACTTCTGACCTAGTGGATCATGCGTTAAAACCACATACATTTGGGCATCCTTATATTCAAAGTCGACTTGACCTTATTGCAAATGGCCACCTATTATCTTTACAAATCTATCTTTTGATTTGATTACTTTGAGTAGTTGCAACTCCTTCCATGAAATATTTTATTTTTTATAATTATATAACATTTTGTTATAACTTTAGATAATTTTGTAAGATATTTTGGTTTGCATTCATGGTACACGTTTGTCACCTTTTAATACCATTCCTATTGTGATTTTAATTTTGACAGTTTGCCGCTCCAGAGTTCTTTAAAAATCAAAAAGATATTGGGGATGTTGAAATATTCTCTCACAAGGAGATAAAAGTTGTTGAATTGCAAGGATGTGTTGGCAATTGGTATGAAATTGAGCTTGTTATGAATGTTCTAAAATGTGCCCACATGCTTGAGCAAATAGTTGTGAGTCCCTATTGGAGAGAAAATGACTCACAAAAATGGAAGTCTGATCCTGTGTGGTTTCAAAATGGACATGAAAGGATGATTGAAAAGCTCCAAGGTGAAGAAGTACTAGGACGAGAAAAACTTGTGCTAATGTAATATTTTTTTACATTTTTGCTGGGTACTAATTTATAGAATATTATTAACATTGCTTATAATAACTTTATTACTTATGATAACTGCTTTTGAATATCAATTTTTTGTTTGTATTTGATGGCAAACAATTTAAATTTGGTTTTAGTTTGTACTTGATTTTTCTTTGAAATGTATGTGGTTTTAGTTTACATAGATGATCTATATCTTACAAAAATATGCATCTAATAAATATTATTGAGCAGTTTTACATTGATTTAACGTTACATTAGTTTAATTTGATCACTCAGTTATACACACATGTGTGTGTGAGAGATGAAAATTTTCCCTATCCAACATGAGTTTGGATGCTTGGGAAATGCCAAAGTTTTAAAGTAGGGAATACTATTTGTCAAATTCACATTTGTAGTATGTAGATATTACTCCATTAGTTGAGGAAGCTTTTGTGGAAAATTTAGGTGTCTTTCAAATCACTCGAGGTAACCAAAAAAAAAAATCACTCTTGAGGTGCTTCGAGCCCGTCTTTAGGTTTAAGATAAATTGATGAACGTGAATGTTGAGAGCATCTTTTTATTTAGGCTTTTGGGTAATGTGTGGATATGAAAGTTATTGATGCGTATCTAGAGGGGTTTCTTAGGGCGAGCTTAGTTGTGGGAGTAAAATTCCTTCGATGAGGTGGCATGATATTTGCAATGCTAAAATAGAAGTCAAGTGAAATGTTATGAAAAAGAGTATATTTATGTGTTACAACCTACTTTCGCCCTTAATTGGTTTTGTGGGTTTGAGATTTGAGACAGAAAGGGGAAATTAATTAAATGACAGAATTCATATTTCTTGTTAATTAAAAATAGAAGAGTAGGATGGTGGTGGAAGATGGTGTGAAAAAATACAGTATTGAAGGAGCAAGGTTGCAAAGATAGGTGTTGTGGGGTACAAGAGTGAACAATCGGGCATTAAGATTAAGGTATGGTGTCGGTGGGTGGATTGATGGAAAATGAAAATACACGACGTACCAAATTGGGTAAGTTTGTACACAGAGGTTTGAAGATTTTGTCTGATGGGAGTTGGTGGTGGGTCTATTGGTGTCTCATCGAGAAGTTGAAGACAATGAGAACAAATATATAATTGTGGACAGTCTATGGTAATATCAGTGTTCCCTTTCAATCTAATGGATATAAAAAACTTCCCTATGGTGGGAAACCTTTTCCCATTCCCACCCTAAATGTCACCGCGTATAATAATGTGCTTTCTTGATAGCTTTAGCTTGTCACAATAGGTAGTAACAATAACATTTATGTTTAAACAAACAGCAACACAAATCAAACATGTAACCATTGTCATGAAAATTTTCAAGACAAATAGGATTAGACTCCAGGAATAGGATACCGAGCAGCAAGAGCTTGAAATTTCATACGCAAATCTGAAACCTTGTCTCCTAAAGAAAATTCAGGCGATGTCAGAAAATTCATAAAATCTTAAATCATAGTTCCCAAGACCAAACATTTTGCTTCGAGACGAAGGAGCAAGAGCTTGAACTTTCCTACGCAAATCTGAAACCTTGTTTCCCAAAGAAAATTCAGGAAATATCAAAACATTCATAAAATCTTGATCCGTAGATCCCAAGACCAAACTTTTTGCTTCGAGACTTATCAGCACACCCTCATGAATTAAGTCTGCAAATAGTTCAAATTCTTTCTCATTAAATCCTCTTGTTGTCATTGCTTTTGTCCCAATGGAAATGTCGTTGGAACTAGGGCATTCTTGTCACCTTTGTAATTAGAACATGTTAGTAATAATAAAAAAGAATAAGCAAAAATGCAAATTAAGGGGTGTTTAAAGAGTGAGATATTCTTACCCACTCTTAATTTGGTACAATAAAAATCAACTAAAAGAACATTAAACTATATATTCCCATTCATCAAGTTGGTGGACGCAAGGACCAAATTGATGCGTGGAAGAACACTTTAAGGACCTATTAGTTGATTTTGGTCATGTAGCCTGGTGGTTTGAAATTTACCTCCAACTTCCCTTGCTGACTGAACTTGAGCTATGCTCATCAGGGACAATTCAGGATATTAATTTAGCCTATTTGGAATGAATATTTTTAAGACAACAACATTCCTGTAAACAGGTTTCAAGTTCTATTTCTAAGTAAAAAAAAAAAAAAACGAATGATCACAATTTTGGATATTAAATATGACAATTTGGGATAATAAATTGGACTAATTTATGTGAATGTTTTTTAACAAAATAACATCCCTAAAAATAAGTTCTATCTCTTGTTAAAACATTGTAGGAACGAAAAATGGCTCCACATACCAAACACCCCTTAAATGATATGCAACAACGAGCAAGTCACTCACCAAACACTAAATTCTTGTTGACGTTTATAAAAGCCATGTTGAGAATTTTCTCTACGAGAGCACCATCAATACCCTGGAGGATGTGATTGACTAATATGAAATACAAGGTGCTAAAAAAAAAAGCTTAAAATTAAGGGTTAATTAAGTAAATGATCATAAATATCTAAAATTTCATTTTTGGTCCCTATAAAAAAAATCCACTTTTTTAGCCATGTAAAATTTTCCGTCGGCATTTGTAGTCCTTGTAAAAATTCCAATCAACATAAACTTAGAGGTGGAAATGGGCTGGGCTAGACTGGGATTTGTAAATCCTAAGTCTGGCCTACTTCAAAAATTATAGATCTGAGTCTGAATTTTTAAGAACAAATCTGACCTTTTTAAAAGCCTATTTTACACTAAGGCCTAACCACACCTATAAAAGTCTACTACTAAATAGACCAAATCTTGTGACGGCCTAAAACACATGAATATGTCTGCTACTAAATAACAAAATCTTATAAAGGTTTGATCACACCAATATATCTGCTACAAAATAGCTAAATCTTACGAAGGTCTAATCCCACCCCGAAGAATAGACCTTGTAATAAAAAATATTTGTTCCCAAAAATGCTAGAGGAAAATGGTACATGACTGAAAAGTGTGATTTTATAGGTGCTAAAAATGAAATTCTTGATATTTATAAGGACCATTTACTTAATTTCCCCTAAAATTAATAAGCAAAATCTTGCTTGTCAGTAATATACACAACACTATGGATTTTTGAGAAAAATTCACAGGATTAGTTGCATCATTTCTACAAAGGAATAAGGAGGGGAAGACGAGAGAATTATAATTTCATCTAAGATGAACAAGAACCATGTGATTATCATTACCACCAGAAACCAGTTTATATCCATGTTCAATTAATCGGTTAGCAAGAGCTATACAGTTAGCAACCACCTGCACGATGGTATGAAGGAATGTTATTGGTCGGAAGTGGTTTACACCCAACTCTAACCAATGTTGAAAAGCAACATTGACACATACCAGCTTTTGGTAATTTTTAAAGTCTGGTGATTGTTCATCCTTGAAGCAAATTGTTTGTCCTCCAATTGTGTGGTTACACGGACCCCACTGGATAGTTCTACACGCTAGGAAGGTAAAGAAGATAAATGCATAGAGCATATTCGCACACTTTCTAAATCAAAAAAGTATTCCAAATTTACCTCCATATCGGGAAAACAATCATTATCAATGGAAGACTCCAAATCGACCCCGTGCACTGGAGGAAGTGTTACAGAAAAAAGTATTCATTTCACAGTTTGAGGTAAATAAAATTATATCTTTACAAATGCAAATTCTTCTATTTCATTTGGAGTAAAAAATGTAAGCTGAACCCAATATCAAAGCAAACCTAACCTTGAGGGTTGCGGTGGCAACAATATCACAAAACTCAAATGGATCAGCAAGCACAGACTCGGCAACAAACCCAATAATATGAGTCATATCTTTCCTTGCATAAAAGATGCAATTAGTTTATCGCAAAGAATAAAATCACATTGTATATAGAAGCAGATATGAAGATTAAAATAAACATACTTTTCTAATGCGAGAATAATCAATGTCTGGAGGATACACACTAGCAACAATGAGCTTTGGTCGGAATTCAGCAACAGTTTTCTCCAGCCCAATAAGATCTGTTGTAATTCAAAAGCAAGTGGGAAAAAAAATCCCATGTTATTCCACAAATAAGCCAATATATCTAAAAACAATTTTAATGAAAATACAAACACATGTTGATTCTTCAAGTCGGTACGGCATATATAATTTCAAAATATTGCGAGGCGAAATCATGAGATAAATGTCCCTTGTGAGTCAAATTCAAATACTGGTAACATATAATTACTGACATTAGAACAACAATGTAATGGTTTACCATTATTCGATCACCTAGCTTAAGAATTGAAATGTACACTGCAAAATTAATCACGGGACCAGCTAATGGTTTAACACTTACACCCCACTTATTACAATCTAGATGGAATGCGGCAAATACCCTTTCATTAAACGGAATTTCACTCTCATCAGCTTCAGAATCAACTTCAATAAAGCCATAATTTGGGAAACTCCTTCCTTCACCTAATATTTCAAAATAGCACATGATGCCGTGAACGAAGAGATGAATACATGGGCATATATAGAAATTTCCGAAATGACAGGGGACGAAGTACCTTTAACCCTATATTAAAACATCGGTGCAGAATTCAACTATACTAGACTATTGATCCGTGCTGACGCCCGGATCATATAAGAGAACAAATACAGCGGAGATAAGAGAGTAAAAACTTTACTTGAATCGAAAAAATAGTATGATTCAGTTCATAAAATTAATTTCCGCAAACGTTTTTAATGTACAATATTAAACAATTTCCATGACATCAACCCTGTTACGGTAGCATGACATATAAATTTGATGGCATAATTTATTGACGAAAAGAAAATCCAACGTCTGTCGAAATAGAAAAAGTACCGATATGAAATAAAAACAATACTACAAAACAAATTGCTACACGTTAC
>Ga0315913_1001960_pt1 | contig 23602 bp, 10 predicted proteins | sample MpolsnodulesMG_FD_207736 | JGI IMG/M metagenome (GOLD analysis project Ga0315913, IMG submission 207736) | Medicago polymorpha root nodule microbial communities from Los Angeles, California, United States - small nodules | ecosystem: Host-associated > Plants > Roots > Nodule | place: USA...
GTTAATAAACTAATATTGCATATAATTAGCATCGATCTAATTTTATTTTTAGTAAACATAAACCTTTCATTGAACAACTTGACAAAAAAAAAGAATTTTAAAATTTAAATTATATAATTCGTTGGCATGAGAAATGCAATCATTAATTATTAGTAGATGGCTGCAAACAATAGAAAAGCACAATAATATTGCATTGAAAATAAAGGTTTTTATATTATTACCTAAAATTGATCACTGTTTGAAAAGATGACATTCATGTTCATAAGAGAGAAGTTCTCACAAAAAAAAAATGTTCATAAGCGAGAAGGCTTTAAATTAGCATGCTACATTTCGTTATTAACACGGTTCAATAATGACAGAATATCATGCAATCAACATTTGCATGAATCATGTGATATTAATTTCTTACATTAAAATATATTTATAACTTCAGCTAATCAAATTGTAGCATACGTCGCTTTTAATTTGTAGATTAATAAGATCACCACATATATCATTTGATATTTTTAAGTCATCCGGATTCTTTGCTAAAAAAAAAAAAGTCACCCGGATTCTAACATGTGTCATTTGTTTCATCATTATATCATGTATTAGTATTAACGGTTCAAACATAATTTGTTTATTTCCCTCTATATAAAGTATATTAAACCTGTCTCGTGAGCATAGCTCAGTTGGTAGTTCAATGCATTATTATATACAGGAGCCGGAGTTCGAACCCCGGACACCCCACTTATTCACCTTATAAGGTGAATTCTAGCCACTAGACTACTTGACCAAACAAAAAAGTCTATTAAACTAACATCATTTTCAGCTCTTTACTCATTTCGTATAGTGTTATTTACTTAAAAATATTGTCATGACATCAAAAACCGATAAATGTAAATCCAGTTAGAAAACCATGGACGGTCGTTTGAATTGTACGTGTTTGCTTCATTTGTGATGTAAATCGTGACTAACACCTGTTCACAATGGATATGCTTCCGATGGATACATCGTTATGTAAATCACGAATAAAAAAAAAACATTGTATCCTTGGTTATGTAAATCATGGCAATTTTTTTTTTAGGAAAAATCATGGCAATGTTTTAAATTTATTTGATTTGAGTATGTTATTTTTCCTTTATTTCATTATGTTTGACATGGTATATTGATCTTTCTATAAGAGTTTATGTTGGAGTTATTGTTAGATACATATAAATAATTAAATTAAACTAATAATTAAATGATAATAAATAATGAAAGGTTTTAAATGGAGAAAACCCTTTAAACAAGGCTTATCGGAAGAAGAAGAAAAAGAATGTATAAATTAAGAAAAAAATCTTTTCCCATATTAATTTTCTCTAAGATAAATTAATGATTTTAACCCTTTAATTGTTTACATTGGTAGAATTTTGTACATTAATATAACTATTTGTTGGCTTTTATGTGTGTGTGTTTATATATAATTTTATTATTTTTGGTGAAACTCTGAGAGAGATTGTCATAGACTTAAATCAACACAACAAATGTTTCGTAAAAAGATAATTTACTATCTATCAAGGACCCATTTCGTCAAAAAAAAAACTATTTGTTACAATTATTTTTTGTTAGGATTTAAAAAAATTAGACTCTAAAAAAATAAAGAATGACTTAAAATAGACTCAATTAAAATATGTCGCACCATTTAAAAAAATCTAATAAGGATGTATTTTCTCAAATCAACGTAAGACATATGTATTTTTTATTGTCACATTCAACCAAAGACAAAATGTGTAGGAGTTTGAAATAATAAAGGTTGAAGAAAAAAATAGCATGGAAGAGGATGACATCAAAAAATTAAATTTTAAGATAAAAAAAATTAAGCAAATGACATCCAAACACTAACAAAATAATTCATTGTAATGTCGGGACTTCGGGGGAAGACTACAGTGGGTTGGATCATCACATTAGGCTAAGAAAACAAATGATTAGGCTCGAGTCGTTAATGAGCTCACCTAAAGAATCCATGGATCATTCAAGAGAATTTGAGTTTGATTCCTAGGTGGAACAATTTTTGGGTAAGTTACCACACGATTGAACTCTAGATTACAATGACTTCTTCATCTAAAAATTAGAGGGTTGACACCAAGAAAATCACATGTAGATAAGAACAACCAAACAAATGTGATTGATACATCATTTTCACTTAAAATGTCTAATAAGCATGTATTAACTCACCATTACACATTTATAATTTGCCATTGTCACATCCCACTAAAGATCAAAAGGGAAAGGGTTTGAATGATAGAGGATGAATAAAAAATAACAACAAAGCAAATGAGATCTAAAAAACTAAATTTTAGAAAAAAGAATGGGTTAATAGTGCTTTTCACTCCTGAAATATATGTCATTTCCGGTTTTCGCCCTTATAAATCTTTAAGTCTACCTATTAAGACACACTAATTGCTATGATAACTTTTAAATGTATTTTAATTTGTAACTTAAAATACCCAAAATTTATGCACTGGTTTGTAATTGTTTTGTGCACCAAATTGATTATTTTGTCTTATAAATATGTAAAGTGAAAAAGTGAGAAGCATGCCAATTTACATTTGACCATCTTAATAGAAAAGGTTTTTTTTTGTTGGTCTTTTATTAGTTTTTATTTTATTTTACTATCTTGATGTGTATTTTTGCTATCTTTTTTCATTCATATATTTTTATATAACCATGGGTGTCAACTCAAATTGAAGTTGTTTCATAAAAACACAGCCTTTAACTCATATTTTATCAAAATTTTCTCAAAGAGTAAATAAAGGCTCCTATGCATATTTGAAAAATAGTTGAGAGAACGTGTTGTTTGTACTGTGAATTTGTTTTATGTTGTTAAGAACACGGGAGAATATCATACTACTAGACCCAACTTTAAAATATACATAGTGTACAATATTTAAATTACAAGTTTTTTTTTAAAGGAGTAAATTTACAAGGGTTGTCAATGATGACTACTACAAAACTAAGTATCTTTTCACTCCACCAGAGTGACCTATTTTGTCAAAATGACTTTTACAATGATTTGTTTTAAAGGTTTGACATCATTGTCTTTGATATACATGCATTATCGGTATTTTAACTTTTGTTGGCAAAGACACTGTTGTTTATTTAGAGTTAAATAAGTTTTTAGTTCCTAAAATATTATAAATTTTTAATTTTAGTCCATAAAGTCTTTTATTCACTATTAGTCTCTATTTTTATTTTATAGGGACTATTTTGGAGAATTATAAGTATTCATTTTTTGTAAAAAGATTTCAAAACAGGGGTATTCTAACAAACTACAATAATACAGAGGACTAAAATTACTATTAAAATTTTATAGGGAGTAAACTTGAAAACTCATGATTTTGTAGAGATTAAAAACATATTTAACTCTTTTTATATTCAAAAGATAATGGAAAGGAGGAATGCTGTTACGAAAAATAATATAAGCCAAGTACCATATTATAGACTAACGAAGTATCGAAAATTAGAAATGGATACAAGTGACATCTACTATATAACTTACCCTTCACCCTATAATTAGATTACACTTTTTTCCACTTTGAATCACTCACTCAGTTATTCAAACCTCTACGACAAACCATGGCAAATTATTCCAAGTCCAAACCACTACAAGTTAATTGTGATGTCAACCAACTGGAAGTGATATAAAGATGGTTTGTGTTACAAATGGTCAAATTCATGCAGACGCGATATCTATAACCACATAAGATATGTTATCAAAAATCAATGGAAGTTGAACTGCAAGCTATTCTCCTCGACATATATCTTGCAGAAATTATGTTGTTTAGAAAAACGATCATTGAAATTGTTTGCCAATAAATTTTTAAATGAATATTATTTATGGATTTTGATAATTATTACATTGGAAATACATTGCATATCTCTAACCGAGAAAATTAGTTTTGCAGTTGCTTTTTTCGGTGATTACACCAATTTTCATGGGGGATTAACTTTACAAAGAAATTTCTAGGATTTATCGATTGAAGCTATAATTTTCTAGGATTTTTTTGAAGTTTTTTCTCTATAATATCATTGGAAAATCTTAAGTTTACATAGAAGAAAATTTGAAGTTGAATTGAGATTTTTTATCTGGATTAAGTCTACAGACATCTCTTGCCAACCCAACTTGGAAACTCGGTCTTCTTATCCATACATACGGGAGAATTAACTATAGTCAACCGTCAAAGCTTGTGAGGAGATATAGGAGGAAGAGGTTGCCAAATGGAGCTAGAAAACTCGGTCTTCCTATCCATTTTTTTAAAAAAATTGGTAAATGAAATTAGATAGATTTTTTTTGTCCAATATACTCTTTTGTACTATCCTAGCCCATATTTTCGTTTTTTTTTTTTAAGATGCCAAAATGAAATATATTAATCAAAATGGTTCAACTAGCACAAGGTGTGCCAAGAAAAACCACCCAAAATGAGTACAAAGTTGATAACCTGCTGCCTTACATCTCGACAACTGACAAAAAGAAACCAAGATAAGACTACTCCCTAATACTCATACATAATAAAGGGTTCCGCCACCAGTTGTTGTAACCGAAAGCAGAAGAAAACAGCTTAGCTTTTAACCAAGAAAAAGACAATAACTTGACAAAATCTAATAACTGAATCAGATCCTGAGCTCTGTTCTTAAAAATCCTATTATTTCGCTCCTTTCAAATGACCTAGGTAGTAGAGTGCCAAATCACTTGAAGATAAATGTGTGTGTACCGCGGTAGACTCGCCAAATTGCCGAAGTGCCAAATTCCCATATTTTAGTTATAAAGGCCCACATATACCACATTCTATTTTGGATTTAAGATGTTTGAAATCGTGAACAAACATGTTTAGTGAGATTGTTTTATAAACAAAACCATGTGTATACTACCCATTTTTTTAGATGTTAACCCTCTGATTCCTAAGGAAAATAGACTTTGGTAATCCAGAGTTCGACGGTGAGTTAAGTATAGTTTGGTCAAAGATTACTTCACTAAGGAATCGAACTCGGTTTCTCCCTAACAATTATTTGTCCTTTGAAAAAACTCATTTAACCAATTGAGCTCAATCATTTATTAATCAAACTAGAGATTTTATGTCACACTCAAATATAAACAAGAATAATTTTGGCAAATTAGATAATAAAAAAAATACAATAACATTAATAAAATAATTTTAAAATATTATTAAAATGATAAACTAATTTAAATTAAGGATAATTATGAAATAAAAAAATCATCTGAAAAATACATATTCCTTTTATATATACTAACATATACATGTATTTTTACTTTTTTAATTCTGTCTCAAGTTTTACCAACAAATTTTAAAGTCTATAAACAAAAAATCCCGTGCAGGGCACGAGTCTCAAACTAATTCTCATGAATTTAACATTTAATGCTATTAATTTTATTTTTATTTGAGTTTTATAAAATTATTCTAATTTGATGTGTTGCTATTCATGAAATATTAAATATATAATATATCTGAACCATTATTTTAATTGAATTTTTTCTTTTCACACACATATACACACGAATCTATTTATATCTAAATTATTGTGTTTGAAAATAAAAGTAACAAAACCAAATGATACACTTCATTATATTTTGTATTTTCGTTCTTAAAAGATAGCATATGTTGTATTTTCGTTAAGAAAGTAAAGAAGTTTATATGTTGTAATATTATTAAAAAAATGGGTCAAACTTAAATGTCACTATAATGTGAAAACAATAATGAAAACAAACTATTAATAAGAATTATTTTTTTTAATGAAACACTAAGTGAGAAAATATTCACTATTATCACTGACCAAAATTTTAATTGTTTATGCTTGGATCATTACATATATTATAATAATAAAAAAACACATAATCAGAAGAAAAAAAATGACCGCTATTTTTACGATATTTTTAAATGATTATTTTACATATATATATATATGTCAAAATCACCTCTAAGTTAGCATAGGAGATTTCCTAAAAAAAAACTTAAAATAGGAGACTTTTTTATGATACGCTTTTAATGGCTATTAAAACAATTTATGGACATAAAAATTGATTCATGACCAAATAATTTTGTAAATGAATACCCTGCATAGAACAATTAGAAGTATGGATTGTCCTAATTTCACTTCACAATTCACAACTCTTATCCCCCATTTTTTTTCTTTCTATGTTACTCTTTTTTTTTCCTTCTATTTTGTTTAGTTTTTTATTCTTTTTTCTTCATATTTTTTTTCATTGATGTCAATGTTCCAAGTGTAATTTTTTTTGAGGAAGTTTCAAGAGTAATATTTCCTTCATGCTGCGATTTTGATGAATCAAACGTTCACATATAAAAAAACAGTTTCTTCGTCTCTTCTATAAAAAATTCTTCATCTCTCCTTTAATTTTTTTTCCCGTGACTTATTTTATTCTTCCTTATGCTTTTATGACATTGTTTATGCTTTTTTGTTTTCTTCATTACTCTGTTTAAATTTATGGATGGTTCATAAATGAATACCATAGATTTTATTTTTTTTACTTTTGTGGTTCCTATGCATACAGGTGCATTGAATCAAGAAATCACAAACAAGCACAAAAAATTAGAATATGGAGATATATTTTATAGATGAAACCGGTTTATTTGTTACTTTCTTTTAGAAGAGTGCCTGTACCCAACTAAACATGCTAAAGCCTAAAAAAAATTATTTTGTTTTTTAATAAAAAAATAACCCGCAATTTCAAATTTCAATTAAGATTGTAATAATGTTCTACAAATGAAATTTCATAAAATCAAATAAATATCCATAAATAAAAACGTAATATTTTATACTATTGATGATATGAAATATTTTAGGATCAACCATTAGGAGTAAGGAGGTTGGTGGTTTGGGGGTAAGGAGAATTAGAGAGTTTAATACCGCTTTACTTGGTAATAGGTGTTGGCGGATGTTGATGGAGAGAGAGAGTTTGTGGTTTAAGGTGTTGTCAGCTAGGTATGGTATGGAGGAGGGTAGATTGAGGGGTGGTGGGCGTGATGCCTCATTATGGTGGTGGGATGTCCATGTTCTTTGTAGGGAGGAGTGGTTTAGACATAATGTTAGTCGTGTTATAGGAAGTGGGAAAAATACTCTGTTTTGGTCGGAAGTGTGGGTGGGTGAAGTCTCCCTTCGTGACAGGTTCCCTAGATTATTTGATTTATCTTTGTTTAAGGACTTGTCTGTGTTTGATATGTGCCAATTAGGATGGGGGGTGGCGGGTCAGGCTTGGTCATGGCGGAGGAGGCTTTTGGCGTGGGAAGAGGAGGTGGTGGGGGAACTAATCTTATTACTCCAAAGTGTGTCTTTGCAGGTTGATTCAACTGATACTTGGCATTGGAAGCTGGAAACATCTCATGTTTTTTCGGTCTGAAGTGCTTATACAGTTCAAACGTCGGAATCGACTGGTGCTTTTACGGTGGCGGTGACAAATCTTTGGCGTAAACAAGTTCCCCTTAAGGTCGTGCTGTTTGCCTGGCGTCTATTTCGTGATAGGTTGCCAACGAAGGATAATCTCCTTCGCCGTGGTGTGATTAATCTTGACTCTCGGGTGTGTATTGCTGGTTGTAACTCTCTCGAAACTACCACTCATCTGTTTCTGCATTGTTCTACGTTTGGCTCGGTGTGGCAATACTTATTGAGGTGGTTGGGTATCTCAACGGCCCTTCCTCTTGGTATGATTGACCATTTCAATCAGTTTTCCTTAGATGATGGAACCGTGAGGGATCGTGGTGCTATTCTGCAAGTTATCTGGTTCGCAACTACATGGGGAATTTGGAAAGAAAGAAATAACAGGTTATTTAATGCCAAGCAAAGCTCAATTCTTCAGGTGGTTGATAAAATTAAGTCACTCGCTTTCATGTGATTGAAGGAGAAATACCCTACGCTCCCCTTCAATTTACATGCCTGGTGGCTTAGTCCATTCACCATTTTGGGCATAGGTTGACTGTTATTTCTGTTTCTGTTTTTGCTGATCTGTGCTTGTAAATATTGTCCTGACTTTGTTGTTTCCACCCTGACACTCCTTGTGTCAGGGGGATCTTTTGATGTGGTAATATAATTCATTTTAGCCTCTTCAAAAAAAAAATCCTCTATCAACAAAAAAAATGTAACCCGTTTTTAATTATAAATATTAAATAGTCTTTAATCTGATCGTCTATTTATTGAAATCACAATATAAATTGCACTTAACGAGTTTACCTAACTTTTTTTAAAAAAATTAATGCATTTTATTGTGAGGACATAAGATATTAAATTTCAGTAATTGCTTATTCTACTTAATTTTCATAAATAATAAACAAGAAAAGTTATTTTGATGACTATTTTTTCGGATCACATGTTCGCACAATAAATAAAACTACGTTAATACTACCTCCATTTTAATAAATAAAAAACTATTTAATACATTTATGTCTAATTTAATAAAGAAAAATGTACACCGATAATTCATTAATGATCTTTGTACCATAATGATTCTTGAGGTATAACATTTAATGTCGTTAATGAAAAAAAAAATCACAATTAATTTCTTTTTGGTATAAAAGTTATGGTGGAAAAGTGTTGATTTTGTTCAATGCAGGAAAAACCTTAGAGATAAAAGAGCACTCGCAAATATATTTATATTTACCCATCTTCAGGGATACTAGGAGAGCTCAAAACTCGAAATCTTGAAATTCAAAATTTGTCCTTCTACTACTAGATTAAACCCTTAAGTTGGAAAATTGCAGTGAACTAGAAAATGAAGTTTTATTTCAAATTTATCATGACAAATGAAATATGTCTTATACCTAAACCATCTCTCATCTTGATTTTTTTACCAAAAGAAGTTGTTGGTTTAATTCTTCATGTTAATTGGAATTGCTCGGTCAAACATATTGTCCAAATGTTGTTGGTAATTTTCTGGATTTTTTGAAGGAGTTGAAAAAATGATACCACATATTGAACCAAAACGTTAAGTCATCAGGTTTATTGGTCATCTCTCCTTAAAAAAAAGGATATATTGGTCATCTTACTTATATGTTGTTTAACATCTACTTTAGCGTCCAATGTGGTGAGACTCTCTGCGACCGTGATATAGAAACATAACAAAATAATGTTAGACGGATGCACAACATGCTAAAAAAGCTGGGCTGATGATCGTTTTATGCAAAAGGTTTTTTTCCTTTCTTTCATGAGAAATAATAGATTAAGAAGATGACATCCAAAAATGAAGAAAACAATTCATCATAATGTTAGAACTTTCGTTGGAGCATAAATTGAGTTGGATTAACATCACATCTTCATCTAAGTCCTAAAGACATTGGATATATATGTTATCTCACTTATTTGTTTGTCACTATATTATCTTGCTTCAAATTTGAAACTTTAACTCATATAAGACATATTAACAACTCCTTTAAGTGTGAGACTATCCGCATCTGTGATTTGGTAACATAGCCAAATAAGATCAGATGAACACATATCATGGTAAAAAAATGTGGGTTGGTGGTGAATTAATGGAGAGAGATTTATGTTCCTTTCTTTTATTAGAAGTTACGTAATAATTAGAAAAAGAAAGAAGATAAAACAAAAAAGAATTTGAACATGAGAGAAATGATAAAAAAAAAGTGTGTGCTTTTTGGTGAGTGTATAGGCAATAGAGTGAATTGCTGATAATTTTACTGGTTCGATTAAGGAATTGGAGGTTTTTGAGTAAATATTTTACCAAAAATTATACTAACTAAAAAAACGCCACATTATTTTAAAATTTCTAATAAGCATTTATTTTGTCAATTCAACAATACACCTATGCTTTTTTTCATTGTCAAATTTCACCAAAGAATAAAAGGGAAGAAATTTGAAATAGTTGAGGTTCAATTAAAAAAACATAGTATGAAAGAGAATGACATCCAATATTTAAAGCTTAAGATAAAAAAATTAAGCAATTGACAACCAAAAACTAACAAAATAAATTATCATAATATTGGAATTTTTGGGTGAGTCTTCACGGGGTTCGATGATCGTATTAGGTAAATAGCAAGTATACAAGTGAGATTGACACCACATCTTCACAAAAAACCTCAAGGCATTATGTATTTTGGTCATCTCGCTTATATGTTGCTCAAAATCTAATATTCCATCCAATATATAATGTTAACTCACATTTGACAAATTAACATATCATAATCAGTTGTGCGACTATTTGCGTCTGTAATTATGTGACGTAGTTAAATAAGGTTAAAATTAGGCACAACATATTCAAAAAGGTTGATTAGTGGTGATTTCATGGAGGGATGTTTACATTCCCTTCATCCATGGGAACAAAGAAAGGAAACTAGAAAGAAAAATAAATCAAATGTGAAAAAAATTGAACATGAGATAAACATTAAGGTGAAAAATATGTAGCGTGTGTTTCGTGCGTGAGAGTATAGAAAATAGATTGAATTATCGGTAATTATGTGGTTTTGTTGAAGGAGTTAAAAAATTTTAGGTAATTATTTCCAAAAATTTAGACTTAATTAAAAAATCATCGCATCATTTTAAAATGTCTAATAAGCATGTATTTTGTAAACTTATTATAACACATGTGCATTTTTCATTGTCACAACCCCATCATAGACGAGAGGTGAATGAGTTTGAAAAAATATAGGTTGAATACAAAAATAGAATGAAAGCGAATGACATCCAAAAACGAAGTTTTATGGTAAAAAGGGTTAATTAAGTAAATGTGCCTATAACACATCTACATTTTTCCGTTTTCAGATCCCACCAAAGACTAAAATGAAGTAATATGAAACAATAAAGGTTGACTAAAAAAAATAGCATCAAACAGAATAACATCCCAAAACTAAAATTTTAGATAAAAAAAATCAAACAAATGACATCAAAAACTTACAAAACTGTTCATCATAATGTTGTGACTTCCAGGGAAGCCTGAATTGAGTTACATAATCACATTCAAGTAAAAGCACCCATAAAAGTGAGACTAACACCGCATCTTTATCCAAAATCTTAAGGCATTAAGTATGTGTGTCATCTCACTTATATTTTTTTTGACCACCTACTCTTGAATCCAATGTGGCACTTTAACTCACATACAATAAATTAACTTCTCTCTTCATATGTAATCTAGTGACATAACCAAATAAAGTCATAATGAGGCACAACATGGTAAAAATGGTGGGTTGGTGGTGGTTTCATGAAGAGATGATTATGTTCATTTATTTCATGAGTATAGAGAAAATAAACTAGAAAAAGAAATAAAATAAAAAGGAATTTTAACATGAGAGAAATAGTAAAAAAAAAAAAGAAGTGTGTGCTTTGAACATGAGATTATATGGAATAATGTTAGTTGCTGATAATTTTATAGGTTTGTTGAAGAATTAGGAGATATTGGGGTAATTATTTTACGAAAAAATTAGACTCAATTAAAAAATTGCAACATCAATTTAAAATTTCTAACAAACATGTATTTTGTCAACTCAGTAGAACATATATGCATTTTTCCATTGTTAGATTCTTCAAAAGACCAAAAATGAAGGAATTTGAAACAAGGAAGGTTGAATAAAAAAAATAACGTGAAAGCAAGTGACATCTAATAACCAAAATTTAAGATAAAAAATAAATAAATAAGATATAAAAGCTAAAAAAACATTTCGTCGTGATTTTGGGACTTCCAAGAGATCTTGAGTTTTATCACCACATTAGACTAACAGATACCACACAAGTGAGATTGATATCACATATTCACCCAAAACCTTAAACTAGTAGGTATATAAGTCGTCTCACTTGTATGTTCAGAATCTACATTTTCATCAAATATAGAATTTTAACTCACACCTGACACATTAACATCTTTTATTTAAGTTTGCAACTCTCTGTGTCCATAATTACGTGACATATTCAAATACGATCAAATGAAGACACAATATGTTTAAAAAGGTTGGTTGGTGATGGTTTCATTGAAGGAGGTTTATGTTAGGAAAAAAGGATACGAAAAAGGCGTTTGAACATGAGAGAAGATAAGGAAAAATAATTAAGCAATGTGTAATTTGTTCGTGAAGGTATATGAAATAGTGTGAGTTGTCGATAAATCTATGACTTTATTGAAGGAGTTGAAGATTTTTGGGCAATTACTTTACCAAAAAATTAAGTTCAATTAAAAAACACCACATATTTTTAAATATCTAGGGTCCCGTAGACTGTTATTTTTTCTTTTCTTCTGTCTATTCCGCTTTGTTTCTTGTTTGTTTTGAGGGTTTTGGCCTAGTCCCCCCTCTTTTTCCCCCCATTTTTAAATAAATTTTTTATCTGAGTTTGACGGCATAGGATGGGGGTTCTGCGGGTGCCAACCTAGTTGAGATGTCGTTGCTTCCCCTTGATGCCTGCCCATTCTCCTGACTTAGAAAAAAAAAAGGTAAATAAATTTGAAATAATTGAGGTTAAATGAAAAAATTCACGAGAAAGAGAATGACATTCAAAAACTAAATTTTAATGTCGAAATGTTAAAGAGTTAATTGCAGTTTTAGTCCCCTATTTTCAGCAACTCATGAAATTGGTCCGCTCATTTTAATATCACATAAGTTTGGTTCATTTATGCTATTTTTAGACTCAAAAACAACGACGTAACATATTTTAAATGATCTGACCTGCGGTCTGAGGATGTATAACGATCAATATCCATGTAATTACTTGAAAACTACCTAAAAGTTTCAACTTAAATATGACTGATCACCATTTTGAAGTTCAAAAATATGAAAGAAGGACCAAAACTAGGTGATTTTGAAATGGAGGGACAACTTCTGTGAGTGAGTGAAAGTAGGAGGACCAAAACTGTAAAAACGCCAGAGTTAATCAAATGACATCTAAAAACTAAAAAAATAGTTCATCATATTGCTGTGAGTTCTGGTCTTCCGGGAGATCTTACATTAAGTTTGATCACCACGTTAAATTAAAAGAAACCACACAAGTGAATTTGACGCCACATCTTCACCATAAACCTTAAGACAGATGGGTCATATCACTTTTATGTTATTTAACATCTACTCTTGCATCAAATGCGAAACTTTAAATCACACCTAACAGCTTAACATTTTTTCTAAAGTATGAGACTCTCTGCATCTACGGTCTACCACTTGGAATTACTCATGTTTCCACACAAAGTTAAACCAAGGTATAATATTGTCGTTGGACGGGGGAGCCAACACCGATGTTGATAGATTCATTGATTCCAGAGCAACCACACAGATGAGGGGTTTCCATACTAGTTCCATGAAATTAGGCATATGGAGTTAAATGTGTTTGATAAAACAAGTAAATAACCATACCACATGACATTAAATGATTGTTTCACTATTTCTTGTTTATCCTTATCTGTCTCTTCTAGATACATGCTCCTGATTACACTCTCATTTAACACCTTAATTATTTTTTCTATTTTTTCACCATCATCAATGAATATTCAATAGTATGATATCTGCACACGACAAACCTATTAATCAGAAAAGGCCAATATTGATAATGAAAATGACACAGTCTGAGAAGCTCTAAACATCACACATGAATTTTAGTGGAACCTGCACATTTCTGCGACATATTGCTCACCATTGTTCTCCCAAAAAAGCACACATTGTTGTGGTCATATGACAACAAGGGATCATAATTTAACAAGGGATCATAATATCTCTTATTTATTTTTTTAACCTTCATACCAGGATCCATTACAAAGAGGGAAAACATATGATTCTAATTTGTGATTTTTATTCCGTAATAGGTTGTCACAAATAGTTTTATTTGAATAAGTCAACAAATAGTTAATGCCTAATTAAGGATAATAGGTACGTTTTAACATAAACATAATTGACGTGAGATGGTGGGGGATGAACTTTGTTTTATTTTATTACCAAATATAATAAAAACAAGGGTTAAATATGTTTCTGGTCCTTATAAATATATCAATTTTTCGTTTTAGTCCCTCTAAAATTTTCCTTCAACTTTTTGTCCCCAAAGGTTTTCCATCTTCACTTTTGATCTCTCATTTAAAGTAAACTCATACGTAGAATTCATATTTTTGAATAAAAATTTGCAGAAAAATTTATAATATTATAAGAATCTCTCCCCAACCGAATTAGAATCTTTTAACAAAACATGAATTAAGTATGAATTTTAATACTTTTGACAGTTAGAAATTCATATTTAATTTATGTTTCGTTAAAAAATTATATTTTTTAAAAAAGATTTTTACAATATTCTACACAATTTCATTAAAAAAAAATACAAAAATTAACTTAAAAATAGGGACCAAAAGTAGTGTTTGAAAATTTTATAGGACTAAAAGTTGAAGGAAATTTTTAAAGGGACTAAAACGAAAAGTTGCTATATTTATAGGGACCAAAAACATATTTAACACTAATTTTTTTTTTTTTAAAAGTATGAGTTAAAAAGCCCAATCTAGAGAGTGATCATATTCATATCAATGGCTACATTGGTCTAAAATGCATTGTTGTATAGTAGAGTGAGTTTTTTTTATAAGGCAAGAGCAAAATGACATTAAACAGAGAGGCTTCCAACCCTTCTCTAATATTTTGTCAAATGCTCATAAATAGTAGAGTGAGTTGGAATTACCTCTTGAGTCAAAATCTTAAGATGTTAAATTTATTGTTCTTCTCACATACAGTGTGTTCTAACTCGCACTTGCTAAACAACAGTAATCTCTAGGAATCGTACACATTGGACCAAAACCTTAAGTTATTGAGTTCATAAGTCCTCTCATTTATAACGTGTTCAAAATCCAATTTTCTAAACAATATGATCTTAAAAATACTTCCAAGAATATCTCCGAAAATAACCTTCACAAGGGTATAACATTACCATTTACCACACAGATTACCAAGATTCTCTGTGTTCTCATATAATTAATGAAAACAATAAGTGTTGGCTAATATTAGCCGTGACTATGTCTATGAATGTAATCGATTACATGGGAAAAAAAATCATCAAAAACAAGTATTATATGTTAGTTGGAGTACAATTTATAATTTATTATTCCCCTAAAAAGATATTATAATTTATTATATTCAATTATTGAAGGCCAGTCACATTTAACAATGAATTACACTGTCACACTTCATTTGTCATACATCAATGTTGCGTATCGACTACTTGAGCTTGGTTGGAGATAGAGAATTTGAGGCATATATATGTGATGTGATACCTAATAGCTTGGTTGGGGAGACGGATACGTACTAGTGGGAAATCTCTAACCTTTTGCCAAGAAGGAAGGTTATCTGTCCCCTTTGGTGTAGGACAGAATGCTATGCCTGGACGATGTAAGGAACATTTCTTTGGAAGTTAACCTTTTGCTATAGAACCAGCTAACATGAGGGTCTCTTTTGGTCCCTCTCCTCCCTCCCTAGTCCCTTCGCAAATGTGGCTGAAAATCTTTGGTTGTGGCTGCGTTTGTTTACTATTAACTCCACTCAAATGCATTTAATTATAGTTAATTCAGACAATAAATGATGTTTATTATCTCCGATCCTACATTGATCGAGCCTTTTACTCACACATATGATTATGTAGTTGTAGTTCCTCCTCTGGCAGTGAATTTAATTAAGGGCCACACTTCCATTGACAAGTGAACTAACAAGTGACTTTTAGTCTGCGTTTGGTTTTAAGGTGGACAAATTTGATTTTAACACAATTGATTCACATAACTGATTTATGTTTGGATGCAATAATACATAAGTGATTGTTATCAACCAAAAGATCATTTACTGCATAATTGATCCTACCTGACTTTAAAAGTTAGGAATTATAGCTTGAAATAGAATTGTTTTTAGAGGATGAGAATTGATTTTGAAGGGGAGAACCACACACACATATTGATACAACTCGTTTTCACGGTGGAGGCAAAAAGAAGTGCTTCTCAGGTAGTGAGAGTTGGAACCAAACTAACATTTAGTATAATACTTCTAATTGCTTTTGAGTAAAATTTTGTCTTTAGAATTAATTCTACTTGAAACTACAAAACTCGAGAGATTAGTCTCTGGCGTTAAAACTCTTAGAGAGAGTTTACCGTTCATTTAAGTCCTACAAAACTTGAGAATAATTTATGTAGTTGCGTGCGACGGATACCCGATTTACAACAAAAAATAAATACACTCCATAGTATAATACCTAGTCGTATATGGATTATTTGACTAAATATAGGGTGCACCAAAATAAAACCCCTACTTTATATCCTGTCACGATGAAATGAGAAAATAAGAAAATATCGAGAGAAAATAGATAAAAAAAAGAATACATGCCAAATTACATTTTCCGTCCTTTAACTTAATTTAATTTAACAGTTTGGTCATGTATCTTTTTTATTTCATTTTAATTTTGTCTTTTTTGTCCATTTTCATATGAATTTTCAATTTTCAAATTTAATATTTTTATGTAAACATAGATGAATACCATAAATTTGAAGATTGACATGCCATTAGAAAATAAAACCATGAATTTGAAGCTTGAAAATTCATTCGCAAATGGGCCAAAATAACAAAATTGAAACGAAAAAAAGATAATGGATCAAACTGCTACCTAAAATAAAATTGTAATTTTGCCAAAAATATGAAGGCCTAAAGCACACATATAAGCCTGCTACTAATTAGGTCAAATTTTATGAAGGCCTAAAGCACACCAATATACCTGCCAGTAAATAACAAAATCATATGAAAACTTGAGTTTATAAAAAAAAAAATCAACAATATTAATAATGGAAGAGAAATTATACATAAAAAGCTTAATAGGCTGATAGACTTAATATGTTTTTTTAAACTGGATTTTATAAAAAGTTTGAGTCTAACCTTTTTATTAAACGAGTTGGACCGAGTTAAACTTTAAATAGCTAGACCGTAGGTCTCTGTCGAACGGCCTGACCTGTTCTCACCCCTAAATATAGTAGATGACATAGTTCAACCTAAAATACACCGGACGGGTCAAACTAGGCAAAGTTCAAATTTTTAACAAAGTAAATTATTTTCTCTTAAAAAAACAAAGTAAATTATATCAATTTAAAATAAAAAAAAAGGGTCCAAAGGATCAAACAATCTATGCCAAAATATCCAATTGTGTTCTGACCTATATACTTAATTAAGGAGGTTAATCCAGTCCAAAATATGGTCACGTCGACTAACACATTGAGTAAGACATAAAATTTGATTGTAACATACATGAAATTTGTTTGTGGCTGGGTTAACATACAAGCCCCTTTAGTCACACACACACACAAAAATACAAACCCTAGCATACCATAGCTCCCTCAAAAAAAAAAATAATACCATAGCCCACTTCAGACAGCATTATGTACAGTCTTTTAATTTTATGACTTCACGTGCATTTTGATACTTTTGACAATAAAAAAAAAAGGTTCATTTAATAAAAATTGCATTATGTTTCTTGACTAAAAAAAGAAAAGAAAAATTGCATTATGTGTTGTACCAATTTTTTCTTGCATCATGTGAATTTCATCATAATCTGTTCACTCTTACCACCACCTTCCATAATTTTGGGCTCTACTTTCCTTTGTTGTCCGGCTGAGTTTGAAAAAGAAAAAGTATCTTATTTTTCATCTCACACTTATTCTCAGTTTTTACTTTCATCTCATTTTATTCTCTGGTCAAACAAAAAATCTTATGATTATATTTCTTCGCTTGAATTATTTTCCTTGTGTGTAAGTGATGACCTAGAGAGGTCGTACATTGTGTGTGTGGAGGACTACTATCCATTAATCAAGGAATAAATTATGAAATTTTTGACTTAAAATAACAAAGAAAAGGATAATGAAATGCAATATGATGTTGATACAGCATGTGCTCTACCATGTGCAGAAGGGAAAAATTATTGGTCATTGAGAAAGACTGCCACATGTCATCAAGCAATAACCACCAGGTGTTTAAGGATATGTGGTGGTTGCTATAATGTAATTGTCATAAACCAGCCAATAAGCACTCTCCCCAACCCAAACTACTTTTCTTTAACCCAATCCAACTAACATGGCTGTGCTTAACTGCTTAACAAAGACCCTCACGTTAGTTTTGTCCCTCAAATCACTTTTGAATAAAGTTGGATTCTCGTTATCCAATGGGTGTGACTCAATGTTTAGGTATATGAGAATATTAACTACGATTTGATTCCTGCGTGACACAGTTTGGATGAGAGAAAAAAATTTAAACTTCAAGCAAATATCGAGTGGAGGTTTATTTTTTTCTTTCTTTTCCATTAATAAAATTTTATTGATAAATGTCCAAACCCAGCATCAAAGCAAGCAAAACTCTACCCACATTCTACGAAGAATTGTAGAGAACCCACACAATCATGTGCTTGTAAGTTGGACAAAACACCATACAAAAGTTTTAATACACTAAAAGTTCATAGAATCATTCGAGATGTTTTTTTTTTAGAGAAAGAATCATTCATGGTTAAAGTTTATAGAAATATTCTATAGACATATTTGTTCTTGATTGACCTAAGGTCCACAATTCTTACGAGACAATGCTCAAAAGCACGTAGACTCGAACATACTAAGAACATCTCCAATGATGATCAATTTTTTTGGTTATTTTGTGGGTCCCAATGTGACACGTCATCTTGAAGGAATTCATTCATTTTCAACTTCAATGGTGAACTTTGAAGAACTCATATTGGGTCCCACAATTTTGCCTCACATATTAATATTATATTCATACTTAATTTTATTACAACTAAAAATAGTAGTTTATTTATTTAGAATTAATATTAATACAAAAAAAATAAAATTGAACTTAAATTTTATAACAATAATTTAAAATTAACATTAAATTCATGATATACATAATTGAAAACAATTAAAATTAAAATTGTGATAGCAAAACTGAATGCAAATTTTAATTTTTAGGGGAAATTGAGTGCAAAAATTAAAAACTAGAAAAGAGATAAAAATACGCTGAGTGTAAATAATCCCAATTTATAACTTGAGAAAACTCCAAATTGTGGGAAAAACAATAACGTTAATTGATACTTGTAAAAAAAAAAACGTTAATTAATTAAAATTTTGTGAATAGCAGGAAAGTGACACTTTAGTTGCTTTAATATTTTTTTATTCCAAAACATCGTTGCTTCAGAACGCAACGATTACTCCAGCCTGGAGTACTCCAACGGTGAACAAGTAAAAAAGTTAAGTTATTTGCATGACAAGCTGGCGGACAAAGAGCAAAATACCTCCGTTGGAGGTGCTCTAAGAACCCAATTCAACGACCTTAGAGTTAGATTTTATCCTCAACGATTAGCTTGAGATTCCATTGTTCCGTAACACTTCAACGACCTATGATGAAAGCCGCATTGATGGTGCGCACGGTATATCATCAACTCTCCAACAACTTCTATCATTCGATGCCATCACAAGATACACACTCTTTATCATTTCAATATCTCTCACTCTTTAATTTTATATTGGCTTAAACGACAAAATGCTTGTAAGTACTCCTTCAACTTCAATTTCAACGAATTAATACTTCATATTGGTCACTTTTTCTGACCACCTAAGGCAATACTAAGTTTGTTTGCTAAAGTATTGAAATAACAACGTAAATATAGTGACAAAAAAGATAACACCCGTCTCTAATCATGTGACGCCCTTAATGTCTAAATTTATTTGTTTCATCGTTATTTTAACTTTTTTAATAGCGTATCCAAGACTTAATTAAGGTGATTTTTTTAAATTTGATTCTTCTTATCGGGAGGCACTTCAGTGCCTTTATGGCGCCAAAGGCAGGTGCCTTTCAACAAATCAAGTCCGTCCGATTCCTTTAGTGCATAGATTACGCCAAGTGTCCAATCCTTTTTTTTACAAGAAAAAAAAACAGAACAAAAACTGAGAAATTGTACACGCTTAGGTTCATCATCTCCTCCTATCTGCAACTCGACATCAACCACCCTCCACCCACCATCAAGTTGCCTTCCGTCGGCCATCGCCTAACCGTCGATTGTCGTTCATACAGGTTCTCATGAATTTCAGCATCAGAAAAGTCATTTCCTCCCTCAAACTCAAAATTCAAACATTGATTTAAAATCACTTCACTATTCTCTCTATAAACCTAATTACTTGCTGGGTATCTCAAAAATTATTCGATTTCAAGAATAAAAAGCAACAAAACATTTCTTTTCTCTGAGTATGTAAATGGATCTTGTGGAGAATTGAAGAGATTTAGCCTTGGGATTGTGAAAAACAAAACCATACGCAAACTTGAATTTGAAGAATTTTTTTCTCTTTTCGATTGTGAATTTATATTGGCACGGCGGTGGGAGGCAAGTTGATTGTGGTGGTGGGTTGATGTCAAGTTGCAGCTGGAAGGAGGAGGATGGAACTGATACACGTTCTGTTTTCTAGATTTCTCACAACTTTTGTTCTTTTTTCTTTGTGAATAAAGGTTGCGCACGTGGCACAATCTGGTTCATTCAAGAAATTTGACGGACACGATTTGTTGAAAGGCACCTGCCTTTGGCGCATTAAAGGCACTGAAGTGCCTCCCCTTCTTATCCCTTAACTTAAGAATGAATTAATCATTCCAATAGTTTTTAAATCCATGAGGAACGGAATCCACAAACGTCACAGCGTTTATATTATCTAGAAATAGTTGCACAAGTAATCTCATCTAGGACCAATAGGGTAGGACCAAGTGTCTTTTTATGTTTTTATTTTTCAAAACGACAAACGGTTGTCCCTCTCGACTCTTGTCGTAGGAAGTTCTCCTTGTGCCATGTCAGCATAGTATACAAATACAGTATTTATGTTTGTGGCTTTGTGCTGTTCGTAAGTATAAATTCCGGCGAAGTTTGCGGTTTGATAAATTTAATATGCATTAAGGAGAATCATCATGGCATAAAGAAAAGGTGAGGGATACGTTTGGCCCCACAAAAAAGCCTCGTGAGTCTTGAGTTTGATTTTTGAGTTAGAAGCATGTGCATTTGTCACTAATGAAAGCTAGTTCTGGATCCCATTTATCCACTCACGTATACTAGTACAACAGAGGGAGAAAACAAAGAAATAATTCAGCTTTAATTCGATCCAAATTTTGTTTGTGTGCAAATTCTAACATATGTATGATAGAGAGAGAACCAACAACGTCTCAATAAAATAGTTAAGAGTATCTTTCAGATTAATTGCTAGAGTTTATGGAATTCTTGCAATTAGAATGCTCGAAGTGATGTTAAAACTCGAGTTTTGTCAACCATGATGATATTAATTGACTTCAGAAATTAGTTTTTTCAGTTATGTGGGAAGCATATTGAGATAAATGAGATGTAATTTTTCAGCAATGTAAGTTAGAGTGGAGATTTTAAAAGGACAACTTACATCTTGACTGGAGGGTCGTTTGTTTCACCGATATAAAAATTACTCATACTATCCTATAATAACTGAATTATTTGCAAAAATATATTGTGTCCCAAAAAAATTGATAAGAAGGAATGCACCGATACTTGACAAGACATTAAAACTATTTTTCTATCTCTCTTTCACTTATACATTTTTTATTAATATGTGTAAAATGAATCAAAAGCTCAGTTAAAAAGGGATGGAGGAAGTATTTTCAAGAATAACTCACCCAAAAACGTAAATATGAAAATTTGATCGAGTGTTTTTTTAAAATGTGTTTGGCACATAACTTAACATTTCTATGAAAATTGGAAGTTACATTAAAAAAAACTATAAAGAATGCTATAGGAATGTATATTTTCACATTTTCATATGGGAATAAATCCATGAGAGTAAAAGAAGTTAATGGAAATAACTTTATTTCTTGGATTCTTTTTATCCAAAAATAATTTTTTTTCAACTTTATAACAAATATGTGTATAATCATTGTCTAATCATCTATTATCGAAAATATCATTCTTAAACTTGAAACAAATATGCTCTAAAAAAAACCATTTGTAGCACACCAACATATATCATGACTAAAAAGGAAAACAATACAGAAAGCATGGGGCAAAGTCGAAATCCCTGCCAAAACCAAACAAACAAACAAACACCAGGTTGAGATAAGTTTTTTTTCTTTTTTTAAACAAGGTTGAGATCAAGTTAAAAACATCTTGTCTTGATGAGAAATGCGAATGTGATAATGCCAAATAATTCAAATATGATTGATAGTTTTCGCTAAGAATCTAAGATAACATCATTCGTTTGCGATAACTAGGAATTGTTGCAAATAGAAAATAAGGATAGAACTAATATAACATCAATGCATAAATGAAAAGAAGAACCTAACCAAAGACCAAACCTCAAGATAATATAAGCGCTCACAAAGCAAATGATTGTATCAACTCCGTTCACACAAAAGCTACACACATATACTTCAACAACCCCTATTTTTTAAGACTTTGTTTACGAGTTTGAAGGAAAAGAGAGGAAGAGAAATAAAGGAGTAATTGGAAGAAATAGATGACACCGAGAGATGAGACTTTGAAGGTTCATTTTTCTCTCTCTTCATAATACAATATCATGATCATTTGGGGGAACTCAAAAACTGTATTGGAAGAGAGTTTTAAAAGGTTTTAGAGGGTGTACATGATTTTTTTCAAATTTAATCTATGAAGTTATAATATTTTTAAAATTAAAAATATATTAATCATAAGCATTAATTTTTCATTCTCTAAAAAATCACTCTTTCAAAAAATATAAAAATTACGATTTTCTCCTATATTTCCAACCCTTCATATCCTTCTCTTCCTATCCCTTTCAAACTCTCAAACAAAGCCTAAAAGTTTTCATGAGAAGGAAGTCAACTGTGTAGGATATCTCTGAATGTTCTCTAAGGCGGAATAAAATAGTTTCAAATTAACTTGTTCCAATTACGAGAACCCTTGGGCAAAAATATTACACATCATCATAAATTGGAACGCGACATCATCAAAATATTACACATCAAAAGTACTACTGCTAAATGTGACTCAATAAGATATGGTGACATGGCTAACGATTCATGTCTACCAATTATGCCACACCATAACTATAAATAATAGATTCTAATTAAATAATATGTTCTTGATATTAGAACCCATCGATCCCAAACCATCATTTATATACCCACATCTAGCCTCAATAATACCAGATGTGAATGAGTATATTGAGAAAAACTCAAACCACACAACCCACATAGATTAAAGATAAAGTATAACGAGAGCTTTTTTATTAATAAAGAGAGATGAGTTTTTGTAAAGATGAGTTATACCTAATATAAAAGAAAAACCTAATGTGATATCAAGACTTATCAAAATGTCCCACACACCATTTATATATGCACACAAGTTCAGTGTTGGACGTGAGAGTGTGTATTGAAAAAAACTTAAATTTCACATAAGATAAAAATAAGGTATGAAACGAGTTTACAAAGAGTAATACTACTCACATTACAAATCAGTATCCTTAGAATAAGTATCTAGACTGTCTGGTTGGCAAAGTCGATTTCTTTTCTTTGGTGGTTGCTTGATACTTCTAAAGTTTGTCCTGACCGCTCTGCCTGTGTATGCTCTTTCCTTCTTCAAGGCTCCGTCATGTCTAATCCCTTCCATATAAGCTCTTTTG
>Ga0315913_1001962_pt1 | contig 23568 bp, 10 predicted proteins | sample MpolsnodulesMG_FD_207736 | JGI IMG/M metagenome (GOLD analysis project Ga0315913, IMG submission 207736) | Medicago polymorpha root nodule microbial communities from Los Angeles, California, United States - small nodules | ecosystem: Host-associated > Plants > Roots > Nodule | place: USA...
AAATCGTGCCACGATTTTCCATCTCATGGATCCTTGCTCCCGGCCAACAAAATCGTGCCACGGTGCCTCAAATCGTGCCGCGATTTTTAGGTTTCCTGCAAATCCAATTTGAAGCCAATATACAACAAGTATCATAGAACAGGTCTTGTTTCCTGAACAAGATGTTGCAAATAAGAGTCCGTTGAAAATTTAAGCAATGAATAAATCTAGTATGTTTTCTAAAAAATTACATAAAATCATTTTTGAAATTCCAACATTGTCAGGACATTTCATAAAATTATTTATCGTCAAGAAAGTTTTCAAACGACTTTTCTTTGACTGATTTACAACACATATATGATAAAAACAAATTTTGTGTCAACATTTTATCAAACAACAATAATAAGATGATAAGTGTCAAATTCATGTTAATTTACATATGTATTTCAAGGAACTTATTAACTTATTTTGCAAGAAATTTCATGCATAACCCCAATTAGTGTAATAATATTAAGCCAAGTCCACGTTAGCTTCCTTGTACTTTCACTTTATTTTCCAACACATTTTGTAGTTAAGAGAACAAGGGAATGAAAGGTGCAAGCAATGAGCTTAAAAGAGGTATATCAAGCTCTTCACCCAACAAATCAAACCATTCACCCAACAATGCAAAGGGAAAATTGACGAACGAAGCAAATACCTCGTATAGTGAGGAATGGCGGTCTAAAGTCCAACATGGCTGAGCTGGTAGAGACCTATTGATAAAGGAAGGGTTGTTCGTCCAGTGAACAATGCACTCTCCCGACAAAGATACTTTTCTAGAATTCATTTTAAGGTATTCAATTCAATAGGGAAGTTGAGAGAGGGCGGGGGGCAGAAACAAGGTGGGGACGTTGAAGGCTTATAGATCAAGCCAGTTGATACAACATCTTGTCGGGTCGATCTAATATATATATATAGGTTTGAGATAGACATTTAAAAGTTTTAATGAATTTTTATAAAATATTACATTTTTTTCTACTTTTTTCATTGTTATAAATACAATTTTTAAATAAAAAATATAATAAAGGGTCCACTTTTAAACCTTTGTAGGAGTTTATACAAACTCAAATTTACCTACGAATGATTTACCACATTAAAGATTATACACTTATATTGGTTAATTTGGAAAGCTAGTTTGAACTGTAGTTTTCTATTATTTTTTAACATGTGCTTGTTTTGTATATTTGATAGCGTTATCAAGAAGAAGAAAAAAAAAAGTAAGTTTTATTAGATGCTTTATGACGTTGGTCGCTTTCTACTTTGCCTTGGAGTAACGGCCAAAAAATAAAAGTCACATGACCCATTAATCCACGTAGATTGGTCACTTTGGATTCCCTTAGTTACGAAAAAATAAATGAACAAATTCAGATTCTACGAGGTTCAAAATGATGGGTGTGAATGTTCATATAGAAGTCGATTTCTAACAATTACTTGTATTGATTAAATGATTTTTTAATTTTTTTAGAACTGTATTGATTAAATGATGAATACAAAAGTATATCAATCGTGCATTTTTTTATTTATTTTGGAACCGATATCAATTGTGCATTTTATTGCACTAAAGATGGTGGGTTTTTTTTCCTTTCGAGGAAAAAGATGGTGGTTTTTGTCATATATATTGAATGATATTTTTTTTAACGAAAGAAATATATACTGGCTGATAATTTGCACAATCATAGCTAAAAGATAGGATACAATTTGACAGATTTAAATGATACAATTTGACAGATTTAAATGATACAATTCAAATTAAAATTTTAATGCTCAAGATATGGTTATAATACCATCGGTAGAAATTAATCCCATCATCCTTGTACGAGAAATTGAACAGCTACCACATCTTTTTTGTTTGAACCGGATAAGACCAATAAACGATAAAAATTCTTCCTCACAAGAGACTACTGCCACAGTTTTAATCTGTGTGACCTAACATGTTCTCTCACAAAATGACAATCCAACAAGCGGGGACTAGTTGCTAACCAGGGGTGTTTAAGAAAGCCAAAAACCGAACCACTGAACCGAATGGAACAGAACAAAAAAACCAAATTGTGACTAACAGCTTCAGAACTGAACTAAAATAGATCGGTTCAATTAAGTTTGATTCATGATTTACCGGTGCGGTTCAGTTATGTTTGGTTTAACGGTTCAGATCAATTTAACGAGTTGGGTCGGTTTTATCTTCTAGTAAACTCTAATATTTGATTTGATTTGGTTTTAAATTTTTTTTTTCTTTCAACGGTGCTAATAATAAACAATTCGACTAAATAAATTAATTCAGTTCGAAATATGTAAAATTTGATTTTTTCTTTTATAAAAAGTTTATTATGGTTCGACTCATAACCATGTAACTTAGCCATTATAATAGTTTGGTTTGGTTTACAAACCGTTTGATTCCGCTTGATTATTATGAATATTGAAAACTACTTGGTTTGATTTTCCTCTTGAATTGAACCATGCCCATCATTATTGGTAAGGTATCGTTAAAGGCGTTGCTCGATTTGTACCTGACAGAATACCCTTAAGAGGAGTCATAGCAATACTTTCTTTCCAAGAGTTTAAACAACACTCACCATTTTATTGGATGAAATTTATATATGTGGATCCCACCAACTATTTTCAAAGTATAAGACTCGCATGAATTTTACTCTATAAAAAATGAGTGTTAGAGAAAATGTTTGTAGTCCTTCTCTATCTTTAATCATGAATCTGGTTACAAACCATAACTTTTTTTTTTTTTGAAAGAAAGAGCCATAACTTGAAATTTGCATTTATTTTTGAGCTTAGGCGGTCCATTTTTTTTTTAATATAAAATTGGGTCAGACTTTTAAAAATGGATCAATATGTTAAGACTATTTCTTTTCCTATCCTATGAGTTTCTCACGTGCCCTATGCAGTTTCGATTCTAAAATTCGAACTGTATAAAAATCCCATAAAACCTCTCAAAACACGTTGAAGTATTTCGGATTTTAGAATTCGAATAGGGCGGATGAGAAACTCATAGGGTGAACAAAGTAATGACCATATGTTAATGGTATAATTAAGGATAATTTGAACACCCCTACTTTCAATAATGACATAATTTGCTTATAAATAAACATATACATATACTATCCGCTAATTTAAAAGACACTAGTATTCAATAATTTACATTTCAGGCGGGAAAATTACTGCTACTTGATCAAAAGAAATACACTATTAAATAGAAAGTTGTACATAATTTTACATCATTCATGGATTCTCCACATGAACCTCCCTTTTCTTCTTGAGACCAAAAGGAGTAACCTCACTATCACATACATTCGAACCATGCCAAACATGCCTAGGCAAATATCGTCGGAAATAGAAGTTATTAGAGCTAAGGTGAGAGCCCTCAAGCACCTGAACTTGCGCATAACCCGGCCTCCAGTCATCGTTTCCAAATAACTTGAGGTACAAGTAACATATGGGGGACTCAACACATGGTGCCGTGACGACGAATTGATCCACCATGCATGCTTGAAACGGTTTCCTTGGGATGTCATCAAGAACCTCAGGCTCCAATGGGTCAACTTGTCTTAGGTGCTTGATATTTAGGTGTCTAACCAATATTTCACTTGAGTTTGTGCCTCCAAATCTTAGGCTCACACGATTTGAGGTTTCAGCTCCCCATGTGCATGTGGTTTCTATGGTAATGACATAGGTACAGTTTTTCTGCTATGTTTAAAGACAAAGTTTGTTAGCATAATGGTAGGACTCAAATATATGTGAATTGACAACTAATCCCATGATGTTATGCTATTGTGTTCAAAACTATTAAATAAAAGTTAAACATATATCAAAAGAGTGATGCTAAACATCAAGAGAAAAATTTCAACAAATCGCGAAATACTAATTGCAATGGTAACAAAAAAACGGTCTCACCAACCATACATTGCAGTTACTAAAAATTAGGGAGTTAACTTTTAAGTCTGTCGGGATGATTCGTGAATCATCATTTCGCTATAAACATCATTTTTGATATTAAAATCGTTTTCACTTTTTATTGTGAAATAAAGAGAAAAAGAAACCTCGGGGACATAAACCTGACTTAAAAAAGCAAGAAACAAAGAAAGAAAAAAAATCAAAAGAAAACCAATTAATATGTGTAAGTTTATTTCATTGACAACTGATCTCAGTCATTTATCAATGAAATAAGCCTGATCAAGACTTTCTATAAGAACTTGTTAAGTTAATCAAAAAACCAGTTTTAAGTCATTTGAAAAACCTCCATGAGCTACTAGACCAGTCTATTTAAGTATATCTAAATAGTAATTTTTTGTTATTGTTTTTTCTTTTTGAAGATTTTCCTTTTGTTGTTGTCGTCGTCATCCTAAAACCACATCTTTATTGACTTTTCCAATAACTTAACCATAACTTACTTGAAGACCAGAACTTAAATTAATCACTATTCAAAAGTTCTAATATTGCCAAGTAGATCGACCTATATTGATAAAGCTTTCTAAAGAGTCATGTAAACAAATTAAATTTTAGATAATTTAAATATAAAACTATCACCTACATATTATCATACCTTCAAAAAAGTTAGGTACCAAGCCTTAAGGCTTGAGCTTCATTTAAAAAAAAGAATAAGGACAACTATTATTATAAATTTAGATAGGCAAAATTACACTTTTAGTCTCTTAACTTAATTTCATGCAACAATTTGGTTTTTTTATATATATTTTTTTCATTTCAATTTTGTCATTTTAGTCTATTTTCATATGGATTTTCAAGCTTCAAATCTAATATTCTTATGCAAACATAGATGAAGACCATAGATTTGAAGATTGAAAGGTCATAAAAAAATAAACCATGAATTTAAAGCTTGAAAATTCATATGTAAATGAACCAAAAAACAAAATTGAAATAAAAAAAGATAAAAAACCAAACTCTTACCTAAAATTAAGTTAAATGACTAAAAATACAATCATTTAAATATTGAATAACCCCAAATCCCTAAGAATTTGGGTTAAAATACAATGAGGAGGGGAACATGTCCAATTGAAATGGGGCTTAGAGTGACTTAACTTGGCCAGCAAATGTCCCACATTTGGTTTCCTGCCCTAACTCATTCTATCCTAATCCTACCCTATTCACAATTACAAGCATATCCTTGTAACATATTATTCTAATATTGTTACCTTTTGTTCTGGTGCCACTGCTTCTAGACTCTCACATCCAGCAACAAGAACTTGCAAAAGCACACAAAAAAAGAGGAAATGCCTTCCATTGTTCTTTAGCAACTCCATTTTGGTCTTTCAAAGTACAAAGATATGAACATACAGTTGCATTTATTCGTCTAAACACAGAATATATGGATAGGCATTCTGATTATTCATTCTTAACTTGACTAACTCGTAAAGTGCATATTCCTAAATATTTTAATGTTATGTATATCTCTATATGTTATTTTAAATGAATCTTTACTCTTTTTGAGTTTTTTAAATGAAATTAGGTTCCTTTAGTATCACTTATGCTTTACTAGTGCTTAATTTTTTCTTGATTAAGGGAAAGTATCTGACTAATTCTAATCCATTGTCGAAATAAAGGTAAACCAAAGCTATATTCCCTTGCTTTTTAGTCACTTGATTAGGTAACCAAGTCACAAAAATTTATTTTGACAAAACATATTTTTTACATCATTTCATTTTGTGTTAAATAAGTCAATGGTCTCCCTAAATATACCAACATTTGATTTTAGTCTCTCTAAAATATTTTTTAGGCTTTTGGTCCCTCTAAAATTTTTCATCTATGAAATTAGTCCCTACTTTTTATTCAATGCATTGCTAACCTTCATATTTTTCAATGAAATTTTTCAGAAAATGGTAGAATAATTATGACAATCTCTCCCAAAAAAATCAGAATTTTTTAAAAATAAACATGAATTAAATATGAAATTTTATGTTTTTGGTGTTAAAAAATTCATAATAAATTCATGTTATGTGAAACAATTCTAATTTTTTTTGAAAAATATTTTCATAATTTTCTACCCATTTCTGAAAAATTTCATTAAAAAATATGAAGGTTAGACATGAGTTGACTAATAAATAGAGACTAATTTCATGAATGAAAAATTTAGAAGGGACCAAAAACCTAAGAAATTTTTTAGAGGGACTAAAATCAAATGTTGGTATATTTAGGAGAACATTTACTTATTTAACCCTTTCATTTTCAATATGAGATATAAATATGATAAAGAAAACAAGAAGATGAGTGTATATATGTGAAAGGATAAACTCATACTCAATGTTACGTGAGCATAGCTCAGTTAGTAGAACAATGCATTATTATATGCAGGGGCCGGGGTTCAAACCCCGGACACCCCACTTATTCACCTTATAAGGTGAATTCTAGCCACTAAGCTACCTGACAAAAAAAAAAACTCATACTCAATAAATAAATAAATAAAAAAATCATTGCAATATGCAGAGCTATGAAGAAGAAGCGAAGTCGCGCACTTTAGTTTGCGTTAAGAATATTTTGAGAGGTGACTGGTAGGAACCTTCAAGGAATTGTTCCTTGGAGCATCCGATTTTGGAAGCTTTTAAGTTGGTACTCAAGAAGAGAATGAGAAATCTAAAGGATTTTGATTTCACCCAACAATATAATTTGGGAAAGGCTAACATTATGGCTAATGCGTTGTGCAGTGGAAGTGTTTCATTGTTATCGGCATTGAGGCTAGTCACCAAGAGCTTTAGGAGATGTTTGGAGATCGAAATTTGGAAGTCAAGTTTGAACCTAACACTTGAAGCTATGAATTGTCAAATTTGAAAAGAAATTGTCACACGCGCGATTTAGAGCTTGTCAAGGATTGGAAGACATTTTTTGGTGAACACTAACAATGTATGTTTATAGTGTGTGAACGATCGACAGAGTAAGTGCTTGTGAACGGAAATATTTACGTATGGTATGGAATGATTGAGGGAAATTAACAAGGATGTTGAAATTGGACTTTCAATTTCGAAAGATGTAGAACAAATGAGTTCTTAGAGAATTTCCGTGAAATTAGATTTTGTGGGAATAATTGATAAAGGAAAACAAGGTATGGTAAGTGGCGCAGATGTTGGCGATGCTTACAATTGGACAACAATGCAAACGTGAAGTGTTTCAAGTTATATTTTGGGATGTACAATTTCGTGAGAAATACGAAAGTTGAAATGGATTATGCATTGAGAGAGCTATTGAATTTGGAGTAACCAGAATGTGTCAAGTCTTAAGGAAAGGATGATTAGGTGGGGGCTGATGGGTCTGCGACAAAAATTGAGAAATTTCTAAGTTACTTCAAATTTCTAAATCCCTGCCCGAATCTATAAAAGCGGGGTTTTATCCTACCCATTACGAATATTTTTTGTGGATATCCATCGAGTTTGGGTCCAATTGCCATCCCTACTGGTGTGGAAGTTGACTGATGAAATGAAAAATTTAAGAGGCTAAGACATGGTGTGGGCTTAAGGATTAATGCCTTGAAGGATATATAAGGTGGATGTTGTTGAAGTACGACTTTAAAGGTGAGAGAATTCATTGGTAAGCATCATGTATGACATGAGTTGTGACATTTTGCGCCAATGAAACAAGATGTTTCCATGTAATTGTCAACACGTTGTGAATTTTGAAAATGATTTTTATGTGGACAATCTACACTAACTAAAAATTCCTTAGGATTTCTTAACCTTCTATACATCATGAGGGATAGTCTACACACTTAGAATCTAAACATCCTTCAATGCTATTCTAAGAATTATCAGATGAATTTTGTGGTGTTACATAGATTGTATTAAAGCCTCTTCATGGAAGTGGTTTTTGTGTATGTGCTATGGGGGCTTCGTGTACTTTTATGGGTGGGTAATGGAACCCTCTTTTAGCCTACTAAGATAATTTTGATTGATTCCTTGGGTCTTGAGCTGGATTTTGAGTGTGTTGTTTCTTGATTCTTATTATATTAGGTTGTTAGGATAGACAACCTAAAAACATTAAGATCTAAGTTAGTAAGTGTGTACATTTTCATACAACAAAAATACTCATTTGTTATTATTCAAACGAATTTTAAATAGAAACTTATTTTTGTAAATTTAGGAAACAGTTGTTGGAATGTTTTATTGAAAAATAAAAATTGAGTGTAATTTACTAAATTATCCTTTATTTTAATTTTTTTGAATGGGGGCAAATTATTTTTTTATTGTCCAAATGAAAAGGTGTGTATTTGCTAACTTTAACCTTAATATTTTTAGGTTGATCTAAAACTCTTAAGGTTTAAATTAGCAGGTGTACACCTTTCCATTAGGACAAAAAATATCAATTGTTACTATTCAAACAAATTTTAAAACATGAGATTATTTTTGTAAATTTAGGAAACAGTTTTTAAAATGTTTTATTTAAAAATAAAAATTGAATGCAATTTACTAAATTATTCTTTACTTTAAATTGTTTTAAATGAGGGCAAGTGGATTTTTAAATCATTTTGATAGTAAGATATGTGATGTCACCGATCCAATCCAAAAAATTTGTAAAAGAGGGGTCCGAGTGTTTTGGATTTTTTTTTTAACTAAAATATCACTTTTTATTTTTATTTTTGTTGTGTTTGTTTTAGATTTAAAAAAAATTCATTTTGCTAAAAAAATCATTTTTAGCCTCAAAATGAAAATCTATTTCAAGTAGTTTTTTCAAAATCTATTTTTTTCTACATACAAGAAACTTAAGTGTAAAAGTTTCAAATCTTATAAAAATGATTTTTATGATAAGGCAGGGACGAACTCACATCAATTTTAACTTTTTCATTTATATATATGTTTTTTGGTTGGTTTGGCTTGTAGTTTGTCTCTTAGCTATCGTCTCTTCCTCTTTTATGCCATATATTTATAAGTATAATACAATATAATAACATATGCAACTATTAGAGTCATCCATTTCTCCCATTTATTTCAACAATATATATATTTTATGTTTTCATATTGAAATTTTCAACGATAAATAATATTCATGTTTTCATATTAAGTTTAAATCGTATGTTTTGTCAATGTACAATGATTTTATACATACAATTCAATTATATGTTATCACGTTAATTAATAAACATGACAACTAATGTGTTTTCATATTTATTAACTGATATGCCAATGATGTGGAAAATAATTATACACCGACAAAGTATGCTAATTAAATTTTTCTTATTTTATTCTTCTTTTATTTGTTTTGATTTTTTAAAACATACTTTGTTTAATATTTTAAACCTATATCGAATTTATTTAGTCATTATTTTAAATACTGCCTCACTACTCAAATTTCCTGGGTCCACCACCGGTAAAAGGTGGTGCCAATGTTAAGTTGGGTGTTGCTAAAAAGAGTGATGCTCGAAATGAAGTCTTTAACAAGAAGATTTCTTAATAGAGCAAATTATGAAACACTAAAAAACATTGGCACCTTCAATTCTGATTTTGACCAAATTGCAACTATCAATCGGACTCCACTTATGTACCTTAAATTAAGAATGTCAATATATTGTTCAATCTACAAAAATTTAAGGAAAAAACTTAGGTACAATTCTTTATGTGCTTTTCGTATGGTTCTTAACTAAATTCACAATGATTTTCTTAAATTCATAATTCTCTCAAAGTTTGTTATCTTAAAAAAAGTTGTATTTTTAGTTAAGAACCATACGAAAAACACTTAAAGGATTGTACCTAAATTTTGTCCAAAATGTAATAATTAAATAAGGAGTGTTTTTTAAATAACTATGTGATATTCATTTTTATAAATGTGATAAAATCATGTCTCTAAATATTTTAGGTCCACACAAAAATGGCTCCTCTCAAGTTAAGGGTGGTATTAAATTTGTATATATAGTATGAGTTTTGATTTTGTCCCGATATTTTTGTTCTTTTGTTTCTGTTTTCTGTTTTTTTTTAAATAAATATTTTTACTTAAAAAACTTATTGCTATGGGGCCACAATATATAAGAAATATTTATCTTTTCTTTCCAAGAAGCCGGGAAAACTATTTTATTTTAATAGAGATGTAACCAATCACCTAACTAACAACATATCTAAGCAAACTAAATGAGCACAAAAATGAACACTTAACCATGTAAACTTACTATAATTATGTCTTGTTTTATTTTGACACAATCATCATATCTATCTAGTTGATGATTGTCGATTCATATGCATTTGGATTATATTTCATGATATTGACATATGGTAATACAAAAATATGGTACCAACATATATATTGAAGTGACATATTAGACAGAACCCTCTTACTTTGACAACAAGAAGAATATGTTGGTTGAGAGAGAGCTACATTTGACCGATGATGTACTCAATATTATTCACTTCATTTCCATTTAAATGCACTCTTACATACACATTCAAAGAGATTTGCAGCTATAACTAATAATCACAACAATAGTATAAAAATTATTAAGGAATTTTGACTTGCATAAGAAGGTGATAAACAAAATAGGATGTCTTTGACACCACTCTAGAGTTGTTCTAGCTACTATTATAGTTCAATGACAACAATGTTGAGTTCATCTTCTATTTGAATATTTTTTGAAGAAGACTTCTATTTGAATATTACATTATATTCTATCCAAATATTCATACAACTACGTCCTTTCATTCCTCTATATATAGACCAACATTTTTTTCTACATTGCATCAACACACTATCAAATTTAAAGTCTCAAAGTAACATTTCCAAGACCAAAATGGGTTTTTCCCTTTTTTCATCACTTAAAATCCAAGTGTTCATTTTGTCATTGATTAATTTTGGTTTATTTGAGGTTGCATTGGCTAGTACAACCAGACACTACCATTTTGATGTACTACAATAAAAACACTCTACCATTTTCTTACAATTTTGTTCTGTGTTTTAATTTTACTTGGTTTTGTTCTACATGTAACAAAATTGAGGTTATGTATTAATGCAGATAAGGCATGAAAATGTAACAAGATTGTGTCACAAAAAGAGCATGGTAACAGTGAATGGTCAATTTCCGGGGCCTCGCATCGTCGCTAGAGAAGGTGATCGTCTTATCATCAAAGTGGTTAACCACGTGCAGAACAACATCTCCATTCACTGGTAAAAACCAAGCATTTTGTAAAATATAGTAAAAAATGTTGGTATTTTTATCCTTTTAAGTTTTTTTTTGTGTCCCAAAATTTTGGTTTATTTAGAAAATCAAAGTATAATGTAAACAAAAAAAAAATCAAAGTATAATTAGACAATGTTTTCTTTATACCCTTAGAAAACTCAAAACAGTACATTAAATAAATTTATGTTAATCAAATTTCTTACAATAAAAATAGATGAGTAATTAATTTGCAAAATTAATGAAACAAAAAGTTAATGATTATTGTTTTTGTAAAAAGAAAAGTTATTGAATAATGTGAAAAATTGAGATTAAGTGTGATGGATATTAGTAGTATGATAATCTGAAATTATAAATATGAATAAAAATAAAAGTTGTTGTAATAGTTAAGTTTCCAACTATTCATTTTTCCTTCAAAAATAAAATATGAATAAAAAACAATAAATAAGGGTAAATTAGTCTGTGTTTAAGTTAAATTTCTACTCCCTCCGGTCTCAAATATAAGAAAAGATTCATTTTTTAGGTTCATTGAGCAGTTAATGTATCTGGTTTACATTGTAAAACAGATACATTAATTATTCAATGTACCTAAAAAATGAATCTTTTCTTATATTTGAGACGCGGGAGTATATATTTATTAACCTTTGAGCATAAAATTAATGTGTAAAAAACTTGGCTCTCTTTGAAATAGGCATGGAATTAGACAACTTCAATCAGGTTGGGCAGATGGACCAGCATATGTGACTCAATGCCCCATTCAAACAGGTCAAAGCTATGTTTACAATTACACAATTAAAGGCCAAAGAGGAACACTCTTTTGGCATGCTCACATATCTTGGTTAAGGTCAACACTCTATGGTCCTCTCATCATTCTTCCCAAGAAAAATGTTCAATACCCTTTTGCAAAACCTCACAAGGAAGTTCCTATCATATTTGGTAATGAAATTACTTAAGGGATGAACCTTGTACTATACCTAACTTGATTAGCATAATCTAATTAAAATTTAATTTTGGTTTTAGGTGAATGGTTCAATGCAGATCCTGAGGCAATCATTGCACAAGCTCTACAAACTGGTGGAGGACCAAATGTCTCTGATGCATATACAATCAATGGACTTCCAGGACCATTGTATAATTGTTCTGCTAAAGGTATATCAAGTACAAATCAACACCTATGTTAGGAATGAAAAATGTGGACCCACAAATAATGACTAAAATTTAAAAAATGGACCCTATAAAAATAAGTTCATATAATTCCAATTATCACAATAACCAAGAGAAAAAACAAGTGCACATTCACTATATACTTTAGCCACCAATTTGTGCAATATGGTCTATACTATTTCTACTACTAGTTTATAGAATTATATATATGCTTCTTAAAAAATATAACCAACAATATAATTTAAGAGGTTGTTCAGATTGACTAATTTGAGTTTATCTACTCGCATACATATTTGTGAGACTATCTTAGAGAGATTATGGAATAAGGTTGTCCATAAAGTATTTAATGCTTATTTCTTTATACTTTTCAAAATAGCATATGGAAACAACTTATCGCTTATATACAAACAATTTAACTTTATTTTATCTTTTCTTATAAAAATAACTTATGTATAATCGCTTATACTATAAGTGCTTAATTAATCTATTTATCCAAACAACGTCTAAATATAACATGTAATTATCTACAGATACATTCAAGCTAAAGGTGAAGCCAGGAAAGACTTACCTACTCCGTTTAATCAACGCTGCACTAAACGACGAATTATTCTACAGCATAGCAAACCACACCCTAACAGTTGTTGAAGCAGATGCAGTTTATGTAAAACCTTTTGTCACAAACACAATCCTAATTGCCCCTGGACAAACCACTAATGTTCTTCTCAAAACCAAACCTCACTATCCAAATGCTACATTCCTAATGTTAGCAAGACCATATGCCACTGGCCAAGGAACTTTTGACAACTCAACAGTTGCTGGAATCATAGAATATGAAATTCCATTTAATACTCACCATTCAAATTCTTCACTCAAAAAACTTCCACTTTTCAAACCTATTCTTCCTCAACTTAATGACACTTCATTTGCAACAAATTACACTAACAAACTTCATAGCTTAGCAAATGCTCAGTTTCCAGCTAATGTTCCTCAAAAAGTTGATAAGCACTTTTTCTTCACAGTAGGCCTTGGTACAAATCCTTGCAAAAGCAAGAACCAAACATGTCAAGGACCAAATGGAACAATGTTTGCAGCATCAGTGAACAATGTATCATTCACAATGCCAACCACAACACTTCTTCAGACTCATTTCTTTGGACAAAACAATGGAATTTACACCACTGATTTCCCAAGTAAACCTTTGAATCCATTCAACTACACCGGCACGCCGCCGAATAATACTATGGTGAGTAATGGAACAAAGGTCGAGGTTCTTCCTTTTAACACAAGTGTGGAGCTTGTGCTGCAAGACACTAGTATTCTTGGTGTTGAAAGTCACCCTCTTCATTTGCATGGATTTAACTTCTTTGTTGTTGGACAAGGATTTGGTAACTTTGATTCAAATAAGGATCCACAAAAATTTAACCTAGTTGATCCTGTTGAAAGGAATACAGTTGGTGTTCCATCTGGTGGATGGGTTGCTATAAGATTCCTAGCAGATAATCCAGGTTAGTTCATAATTTATTCATATTACGATTTAAATTTACATTTAAGTTCAATAGTTATTGCTCAAACGATTGAGCTCAAGTGGTTAAGGTTAATTCAATTAAGAGCACCAGAGTTCGATTCATAGGTGAAACAATTTTTTATCGGACTTTAAGACCTCTATATCAAATTTCCGATTACTCGGACCCTTTACCCTAAGAACCTTCATTGTCATAATTAACATAAAATAAAAGGGATTACATAATGTTTAATTATGTGTGCAGGGGTGTGGTTCATGCATTGTCACTTGGAAATCCACACAAGTTGGGGTCTTAAGATGGCATGGATTGTTTTGGATGGAAAGCTCCCAAATCAGAAGGTTCTTCCACCTCCAGCTGATCTTCCTAAGTGTTAACTTCAATTTAATTTTGGCTTTAATTTGTTTTAACTTTTTTTTTTGCCTTTTTGTAATTCAATGTTGAGATGTTGTTTTACATTGGTTACTTTATATTTTAAATTGTGAGTTGAGGCTACTTGAGGGCAGAGAGTGAACCTTTTTATTTTTTCGGGTGAGAAATTTATTTAAACATGATGTGTTTTTGACATTGAAATTGTAATTCATTGATTTGAGTGAATATTCTTTATTGAAATTTACTAGTACTGTTATACTTTTTATTTAAGCAGCAAAATTTATTAACTGATTGGTTCATAGTACAGTCCAAATCATATAAACCGATCCAAAATAAAACGGCAGAGTAAACCATAAACGATTATCTTGAGATTATATGATCTTTTACCTCATAAACAAAAGTTAGCATTGCATAACCAACTTGCATCACATAAAGAAACATAAACAAACGTAATCATCTAGGAAAAATTGCAACTAGAAACCAGTTACCATTACTATCAAATAAAAGCAATTTCACATTTTGAAGTTCTCTCCCTAATTGAAAATAATTCATTAAGAATTTCAAGCTTCTCGAACTGATCGTCTAATGAAGGAGGAGTGTAGAGTGCCATGCACCGTAGAGATGTTGAATTTTGCATAATATACTTCACAAATGCAAACTCATATCTATAATTTGTAATTGTGCACTTTCTAAGTTGTGAGGAGAAACATTTAGGAACAACACGAGGCTCAAACCAAATTGGGTCAAATGGTTTCAAAAGTTGATGCTTGTCAAGGAGAAAATATTGAAGATTTGGACAATCCTGGAGCATGCCATATACCATGTACCAGTCAGTCACCCCTAACTCCGCCAAGAGCATGCTCCAAATGAGTTAAATTTGAAAAAACAGCACACTCATACACCTGCAAGAGTTATAAATAGACAAATTATAGAAAAAAACATTATTCTTATAAAATCTTTAGAGCAAGAAAACAGCACATTATTCTAACCTCTTCCAATCGAAGGAACTGAACGTTACATAAGGCCGGTAGAGGAGGAATATAATAGAAAGGACTCATGTTATTAATGTTTGCCCTGACCAAATTGGTTGATTTGTTAAACTTTGCTTTATCTTTGTGAATCCCCAACTTACAGAAAGATAAATTTTTTACTTCAAATTCTTCAAGAATTGGACATCCATTAAGAAGTTCAGCAAGATGCCATCGTTCCTTGAAATAAATTCTGAACAAATGAAGAATCTTGAGTGAGGCAAGGTCAACACTAATAGGAAACTCATGAAATGATATCTCTTTCAACTTGAGAACAACAAGATTTTTGAAGCTTAGAATGTAACACGGAGAATGTGGAAGGACCAATAAGAGATCGAGATGCTCCATTCCACGTTCAGCTACCACAGCTAAAGACTTCTCAAAAAGAGAAGGCTCCACCCCGCCATAGAAAGAAATGCGTACTTTTCTTAGGCCAATCTTCTTTTCAATGTACCTCGGTACCATATGTGCAAAAAGGGTTGCACAAACCATCATCATGAAGTTGGAATAGGATTTGCCACTTGAAACAAAGTGTTGATCATCGACGTCGAGAGTGGGAACTGAGAGGCAGAGTAGAATCCATCTCTTTGAAAGAACACTTGTTGCAAAAACATCTTCCGCTGGAAGAAAAGAGAGAATGTGACAGAGTTTCATTTGGTAACGAGCTAATCCTATCGTCCATTTTGAAGTTTGATCCGGTTGCTAACAAATTCTAAAGGTGTGTACAATTTAGTCTTTCATAGTAGCAATTTGTTCATACAATACGTTGATACTTATAGTAGAAATTTCCCTAAGTAATCACACATGTCCATTAGTTTTGGTCCTATTTATAAGAGAAAATTTGGTCAACAAAAGCATATGCATCTGGTTCAAAATTCAGTTCAGATACATCAACTTTTATTGACCCAACTTTCTCTTATAAATAGGATCGGAGGAAGTATTATACAGAAAAATCCAAGGCAAAACATTTTTTTTAAGAAGCAAAAATAAGATTTTACTAGAATAAAGGAAGAACATCTCAAAGCACAAGAAATACTAAAAAGATGTCCAAAAGCAACAAGAAGCCTAACAAAATGTTATTTTGTTATTTTAGACAACTTGTACTTTAAACAAAAAGTTGTGTTGTGATTTAGTGAGAGGACAAAAATTCCGATTTTTGTCTTGTCTATGGCCTCCTAGTTTGTCCTGTCCTTGAATCAACTTTTAATCAATCACAATACGACTGCAATTGTCATGTCCAGGTCCTAATTTTTTTGGTTTGTTCAACTTGAAGAGCTTCATTGACTTGCATCCAACTGCTTCTGTTTCATTGGATGTCTTTGAAGGGATGCTTCTGTAATTGTGTTATTATACACTGTCTCAAAATAATTGTTTTTTTAGCATTTTTTTCTATGTCTCAAAATAATTGCCACTTTAGCATATCAAAACATGCCTTATCTTGTTGTAACCATGGTGTATAAGGACGAAAAAGATACAGAAATAGAGCATGTGATGGAATTCAATGAAGAGGATGAAAATGAATATGAAAAAGAAGCAGAGGCAGAGCATGTAATGGAACTCAATGAAGAGGACGTAAGTGAATATGAATCAGAAAGAGAGCATTCCATGGAGGATAATGAATCAGAATTATTGGTAAATTTTCAAGGTATTGTCCCTTTTCATATTCATTTACAACCAATAGTTTTTTTCGATCTAGATTTGAATAGTTTTCTCATTTTTATGGATTAATATATTATGCATGTGAACATAGAGGAACTGATAACGTAATAAGTTCTTAAAAAACAAAGGTCGCATCGCAATCTCTCATATTTTGCTTAAAAAAACCGTAAAGGAAACTGAACAGAGTAATCACAAAAATTGTAGCTTATATGTATTCAGTCTCAGTTAGTGTTATTGGGCGTATTTGGAAGAGAACACGAATGATAGGTGAGGAGATCAATTCTTTTATTAATATCAGTCATGCATTTACTTCTTTCATTTGTTATGTGATATGAATACTAACTAAGAACAAAGACGACAGGTGATCCGTCTCACCAAAAAACAAGAAATTATGGACGAAAAAAGATTCAATTGGATTGTGATCAATTCCACCAAACTCCATTAACAAAATGGTTCGTCTTCTATCTACTTACTATTTAAATTGTTGTTGCTGTCAAACATATTTAAAAAACTATTGGACAAGACTACTTACCAAGATTCAGCCGTTGCTTTGAATATTAACAAGTCATCACTAGAAAGGATGAAAAAGCTTGGAGTTATAGGCCGTCATACAAGTACAATTAAACTTTTTTTGAAGGAAGAAAATAATATAAGTCGATAGAAATTTCGTCTGTCATTGTTGGAAAATAATTTGTTGCCACATGATCCAACTTTCAAAATCATGTATAACATTGTTCATATCGATGAGAAGTGGTTTTACTTGATGAAGATGTCTATGAAATACTACTTGCTACTAGAAGAAGATGAGTGTCAACGTTGTTGTAAAAGTAAAAATGTTATTATGAAGATAATGTTCTTAACTGCCATTGCTCGCCCAAGATTTGATTATGAAGGGAAAGAGACTTTATCAGGGAAAATAGGAGTATTTCTGTTCATTAATAAAGAGCCAGCAAAGAGGAACAATGTCAATATAGCTGCCGGAACTCTTGAAACAAAGACCATTACTTCAGTCAACCAAGAAGTTAGTAAAAAGGTCATACTAGAGCAAGTTATTCCAGCTATGAAAGAGATTTTGCCTAGAGATGACATATCCAATTCTATTTTCATTCAACAAGACAATGTGAGATGTCACGTTAAAGAGAATGACTATGACTTTCGTAAAATTGCCGAAGATGATTTTGATATCCGATTGATGTGTCAACCTCCAAATTCAACTAACTTTGATGACTTAGACCTTGGTCTTTTTTCCTGCTATTCAATCCCTACAACATAAGGAAGCACCAAAGACAGTTGATGAACTAATTGGAGAAGTGAGAAAATCATTTGAAACATTTTCCACTATCGATTCTAACAAAATTTTCACAACATTGCATACATGTATGGGAGAAGTAATGAATGGAAGAGGTACGAATAGGTATGACCTTCCACATATAAAGAAATAAATTATGCAAAGGGAAGAATGAATGAATAGAGGCAGAGAAGAATATTAAGAAGTTTCTTATCCTTTAGCATTGTTGGTTTGTATTTTCTTATTCTCAGCTTTCTTATTCTCTGTCACGATCAAAACCCATAACAAACCCAAATTTCAAAAAGAGTATTTATTTGAAGTTCGAATTTACTTCATTTTCTACTCTTCATTTAATATTTATTATGAGAGAAAGTCTCACTAATTATTATATGTGACTATCTCTCATAAATAAACAATAAATAGAGATAGATAAATGAAGTAAACCTAAAATCAAGATTGATAACAACAACATCTCATATTTTGATGATCGGATCCAACACATTCACCACCCATATTATAACCCCTTTTAAGGCATTCTTGATCGCACCGTGAATAATCCATGCATTTCTGGTATAAGCAACTTTGCCCCAGATAATCAACATGGAAAATAGTAGCAATTGATAATCCTGCAACGAATAAAAAAAATTAAAGTATATGAGTATGTAGCCCATGTTCACAAAAATTGTATACAGTAGACGGGCTACTTTAATGCGTTTGTTAATGAACTAAATATGGAATCATTTTACATTAAATTTCTTAAAATTGTATAAATGTATTTTGCAGCACAAAAACTTTTCTATTCTTTTATAAATGTTGTACGTGTTAGTAAGACCCAATAAAATTTCTTAAAAAACAAAAAAGTAACATCTAATAAATTATTATTGTTGTTTGATACATCAGATATATGTCTTATCAATTAATAAAAATTGAACATTTGTAATTTAAGTTGTTAATTGAATCATACTCGTCTAAAAAATTAAGGTTTTTTTCCTTGCAATATGAAGGCTAAGAACGCAAATATAATCAATCATCATGTAACATTTATATAAGATATGAACTAAAGAGATAAAATAAAAACTAACTCTTTCCTATTACCTGAAAGTAAAACAAAAGCAAAGCATAAAATCCAGCAAAGACATGATTGATTGATATGAGAAGCCATTGTGTAGGACATAACTATATTTTTTATCCGAGGATTTTCACTATATATTTTGTTTTATGTTAGGTGTAGGACTTATACGTTCATTATATAATGTTTCAAAAACAAAAGTTTGCAGTAAAATAAAATTTGTTTAAAAGGGATTTGGTAAAAAAATGTAAAAGGTAAACAATTAAGATCCTTTAAAAAATGGCTACACACATGGGCTGAATTGGTATAGAACTAATTATAGGAATTTGTTTTTTTTTTAGGGAATTATAGGAATTTGTTAAATATGCAAATTAGTTGTACACAATCAATCCATATAGTCAAACTAATACAATTAAATATTTCAGCCATACAATTAGACAACAACAACAAAGCCTAATCCCACTTCTCTCAAACAAACAAAAAAACCAAAGTTTTATCCCATTAAATGGGGTTGGCTACATGGATCAAATTTCACCATAGTGTTCGACCATAAACCATATTAGATCTAACCCATTAACTTCTAAATCTTTCCTAATAATGTCTCTTATAGTTTTTCTAGGTCTTCTACCTTTTTTGATCTAATTCTCCTTCATCTAATCTACTCTTTGTATAACATCTACCGGTCTTCTCTCTCTACATGTCCAAACAACCTAAGCTTATTTTTTACCATATTTTCTAGTATAGGTGCTACCCCGAATCTCCTCTCTCTAGTGGTGTCATTCCAAATTATATCGCATCTAGTCTTACCACTCATCTAATGTAACATCCACATCTCTGCTATGCTAACCTGATTCCCGTGTTGGTTATTAACCGCCTAACACTCGGTACCATACAACGACGGCGGTCTAGCTGTTGTTCAATAGAATTTTCCTTTCAACTTAAGCGACACTTTCTTATCGCATAAAACACCTGAGACACTTCTCTATTTCAACCACCAAACATGAATACGATGATGTACATCTGCTTCTATCTCTCCGTCATTTTGTACTATGGACCCAACTATTTCCCCGAAGTGATGCAATTTCTTTAATATCAACAACCACCCTTTTCCCGCTAAACAAGGTATGCTACATGGATTAAATTACACCTTAATATTCTATCAAACACCATAATTCAGTCCAAATTACTAATTTACAAATATTCCCTATTAGTTTATATAGGCCATCCTCTGCCTCTAGTGATCTGACGGTCCTCCATCTGACATACTCTCCTTACTACAAAATTTATAGGTATTCTCTCTACATGTCTAAACCACCTAAGCTTGATTTCTAACATCTTTTCTACTATAGGTGCTACCCCAACTCTCTCTCTCTCTCTCTCTCTCTCTCTCTCTCTCTCTTATACGATCATTTCTAATCTTATGTCATATAGTCTTGCCACACATCCAACGTAAGATCCTCATCTCGGCTATTCTTACTTTATCCTCATGTCGCCCAACATTATGTTCAATACAACATTGTTGTCCTAACCAATGTCTCATAAATTTTCCCTTCGACTTGAGAGGTACATAAGTATCTCATAAAACACCAGAGACTCTTCTCCATTTCAACCACCCACACTGAATTTAATGACTTGCATCATCTTATATTTCTCTGTCATTTTGTACTATGGACTCGATATATTTAAGCTGTGTAACTTGTGGTACGATATGATCTATAATTTTCACCTCTAAGATAGAACTACTATGTGAAATTTCCCATAAGGGAAATATTACCAAATCGACGAAGAGAAAGGGGATAAGTGGCTCAGAAGTTGCGTCGAGTAGAAGAGAGAAAAGAAAAAGCTTTGGAAAGAGTCTTGAACACTCCTTACGTAATGTTGGAACCTAACATGTGTAAATTATTAATGGTATTTTATATGAAATTTTGATTTTGCTAAAATAATAAGTACAAATATTTGTGACTTTCAAATTGTAACAAACCCACAGAACCATGTTTATCTTTTTCAACAATAACAATAATTTAACAAATATAATATAAATCCTTATCTTTCTTAGCACCCCCAACAATGTAACACACACACACACACACACATATATATGAAATTGTTTAAGGGTATAATTGGAATGATAAAAAATTCAGCCCAAAATCTTTATCATCTTCATATATAATATTCATAATATTGTTCCTATTTTTAATAGGATTTAATTTTTTTTATTAAAATTTAAAATAATATTATTGAAGGGTAAAATAGATAATGAAAAAGCTAGCTCAAACTAATGTATTTTAAACCTATTTTATTTATATATAGTATAGATATACATGTCTATGGTATATGTAAAGAAATGAGATGCAATTTGGGGTTAGATTCGGAGGTTTTAGGGTTTGTGTATGATTAGAATTTAGAATTTGGAATAAATTGAATCTGGTGAAGGAGGAGATATCGATGGAAATGGGAAATGAGATTTTGATTAAAGAGTTTGAATGTTTAATTTATGTTTTATGGGTTTGATGAAGATTGATGAATGTTGATGAAGGTGAGGTTGAAGATGATGAAGAAGAGAAAGTAAGACAAGGTTTTTAATTTGAAATTTTGTTAATTCGTGTTTTTGAATTTCGTCCTTCTATAAATTTTATTTTTTGGATTTGCTACCTATAACCTTGTCAGTGGTCATCTGGAACGACACATAAGTCTCACTTGCCATGTCAGCCACTGTTGGACACATAAACATTTTTGATGATGACAACACCAAAAGCAAAATGTTTATTATAACTTAAAAAGGTTTGTTTTAGACCCAAAAAAAAATATGACTTTTTTTAGTAACACCCCAAAACTATCTTGTTACACCCAAATTCATTTAAAATTTAATTATAATACCAAAATTGTCTTTTTCCATATAACTTTTTAAAAACATCCTCTTCATCTCACTTAAAATCTTCCTGTATCTCAATCACAATTTTCCATATAACTTTTTAAAAACATCTTTTTTTACCTTTAACTTATAATCTTCATCTCTCACTCACAAACATTAATAGATATATGATCAAGTTTGATGAAGCGTTAAAGATGAAAGCTCAAGTTTATGCATTAAAACTGTATTGTAATGTAAATGCAAAACTATTATGTGAATTCGATTCACGTATACTTAGTGAAAGGCTACGTGAGCTAAGCCTACTTGTAAATCCTCTTATTTTTCCCTTTACGTAATAGCGATTATGTATCTTTTCATTTGATAATATGAATGTTTTCCATTGTTTTTTCTCCTTTATCAATCAATTGTGGGTTTTAAAAGAAGTTTTGAAATGAAGATTGTGCTGATAATTAACGGCGGTGATGGAAATCAGAAATCATAATTCAAATAAAGCATCAAATTTTTCCCCTTCCGCTATGTCTATTTGGGAGTTTAATGATTGTTTATGTGTGTGAAAATTCAATTCAATTCAATTTCAGTGAGGAGGTAAAAACGAAGAGAATGGGAGAACAAGAATATGAAAATAAATTTGGGGTAAATGGTTTGGTTTTGAAAATTTAATTTCATAATAGGGGTATTTTTGTCGATTTGGGGTGTAACCGGATGGTAAAAGGGTGTTACTAGAAAATCTCAAAAAAGATGCCGGGACGAAAACTAAAAACACACAAACTTACGGGAAAAATTTACATATTTAGGTTTTTTTTTCTTGTATTAAGAATTTACTTTGTTTAAAATCTGCAGTGTTTAGATTAAATATCATCCAAAACAATTCCAATTCAAAAATCATAACCGATAATTATAAAGCTAAAACATGGTTTTGGTTCCTACAAATATGTCTCGTTTTGGTTTTAGCCTCTGTAAACAAAATTTAGTTTTTGGTCCCTGTAGAATATTTTGTTTTTTAAAATAGGCCCTATTTCCAAAAATAAGATATTTTGCAGGGACCTTTTTAAAAATCAAAATATTTTGCAGGGGCTATTTTTCTATAAAACGGGTTCAGTCATCATGTGCCACATGTGTAAATCATCACAAAAGTGGGGCCATGGACCAAAATGAGACATATTTCACTACAAGAAAACAGCGTTTTAGAGTCGGCCAGAAACTCACTCTAACAGGGCAAAAGCCGACGCTAAACTGAATTAGCGTCGGATTAGCATCGGTGTCGGGGGCAGGCTAAAAATTTCGAAGCTACTGGGTAGAGTCGGCTTCTATGCATCCGAGGCTAATATAAAGTCGGCTTAGCCGAGTTTAAAACTGACTCTCGCTAGGCCGAGGCTATTAAATTCAAAATAAAAAAGTCAACAAAATCATTTAGAGTTAACCGCTCCGACGCTATTTTACAATTTAGAGTCGGCCACACTAACGCTAAAGT
>Ga0315913_1001964_pt1 | contig 23557 bp, 18 predicted proteins | sample MpolsnodulesMG_FD_207736 | JGI IMG/M metagenome (GOLD analysis project Ga0315913, IMG submission 207736) | Medicago polymorpha root nodule microbial communities from Los Angeles, California, United States - small nodules | ecosystem: Host-associated > Plants > Roots > Nodule | place: USA...
AAAACATATACCCCACCCCCCCCCCCCCCCCCCCCCCCCACGCCCTCTAGCTTATAATCTTATTCGCCATATAGACCAACAATACAAGTAGTATCTCGTCCTGTCTGTTTTCGCAATTTATCACAGCGGTTTCGGCGAGGGGATGCCCGCCTCCTTGAACTCCTTATCGAGGGATTCTCGAAGGATGACCTCCCGTGGCGAATTTAGGGGAGTGAATTTCCTTTCTCACTGACTGACGCTCCCGTGGCGCGGTTTGCCCCTAGGTGCCGCCCTACACGATTCTTTCTCCTTGTAGGCATTCCAATACTTATCGTGCAGGTCCCTCGTCGCCCTGGCTTCCACCTTGTGACAAGTCGTCCGCCGATTCAGAAGTCCGCCTTCAGGGACGTCTCTGGGACTCCCTAGCCTCTTCCTTCCATCTGCTATTTCCTTGGCGGTTTTCTCCTTTCCGCCTTCGCTGGCATGCGGTTCTCGGCGTCCCGTTCCTGATTTTACGAAGCGTTCCTCTTTTGCTTGGGCATTGTTGCCCCCAAGGCGGCTGAGGCCGAGTCGACATCCTTCGACACTTAAATACTCCGCCAATTTGTCGTGACGAACACGACGGGGAAGGTGTCCATCGTGCTCAGAGTTCGGACTATTGCGGAGCGCGTCGTGGCTTCTGCGGTGGTTTCCTGGAGTTGACGGAGCTTCTCTAACCTCTTCCGAGGCTCCGCCTTGACCTTTCTTTACGCACTCGAGTCGGTTGTTCTACTGTTGAAGTAGGTTCATCAGGTTTGCCAATAGTTCTTTCGTCCCCGACGACGGTGAAACCCGAGGAAGCGGTGGTGGTGGAGGATAGTCTCTTTCCCATTGAGGAGACGTGGGAAGGATCAGTGTGTCTGAGGCGGTTGTTGCAGCGTCAAGGATAGCACCGTCTTCTTCAGAAGTTGATGGTTTGGGAATCAAGATTGTCCGGTTCTGGAGAATTTGCGTCGTCAAACGCGGTGTTCGAGAGGATGAAGGATGACTCGTGGCAGTTTTTCTACGAGTTCCGGCCATTACTTCGGAGAGAAGAGCGAAAACTGTTAACTGTTGCGGTGGAGGAATGTGTAACTGAAAACAGTTACGACGGAGATGCACGTAAAATAAAACGGTTACGGTGGAGGATCGTTGGACCTTGGCGGTTAGCGAATGATCCCTTCCTTCTAGCGCCAAATGATATGTCTAATAAGAAGAGTTGAGTCGCAACGGTGGCAAAGAATGCTCTGTTGAATTGGTAACGACTTCAGGTACGGCGGCGATGAGTCTTTGCGGTGGAAAGAAGGGTGCCTGCAGGCAAGTTAGCACTCCAACGCTCAAGTCAGTAGTGGAACTGAAAGAGAGTGTGTAAGAAGTGTTGTGGAAAGTGATGTTACCTTGAGGGTGAAGCAAGTTCACCCTTATATAGACGCGCCTTGAGCATAATCGTCTCCGTGAGACGCATCGTGTGATTAGGGCAGTTATGAGACACATGTGGTGTAATCCCTGCATGAAGGCGCGCTCCTGTGTGGCACAGTGCAGGCAAGCTGGCATGCTCCTTCGAGTGTGGGACCTTCAGGCGGTGTATTACAGTCCACATGTAGCCGTGTAAGTGGTCTTGTGACCGGTCCATAACAATATTTAGGAATGTTATTAGAGAAACCAACAAGAGAAGTAAAATACTGAAAGTGTATTTTTGGTTATTTGAGGGGCATGTGAGCAATTGAAGTGGGGCTTATAGAGCAAATTTCAAAGTGTCCCATATCGAAACATTAAGAGGCCCATTCTCACATCAAAGAGAGAAAAATAAAAGAAGAAAAAAGTTGGTAATTGCATAAGTTGAAATTGCAGAGGAACCCTAACAATGGCGATGATGCAAGGGGTTCAAAAGAACACACTCTACGTCGGAGGTTTAGCGGAAGAGGTTAACGAATCAATCCTTCACGCGGCGTTCATACCCTTCGGAGACATCAAAGATGTGAAGACACCGCTCGATCAAGCAACGCAGAAGCATCGATCTTTCGGCTTCGTGACTTTCCTTGAAAGGGAAGATGCTTCCGCCGCCATGGATAATATGGATGGTGCTGAACTCTATGGTCGTGTTCTAACTGTTAATTATGCACTTCCTGAAAAGATTAAGGGTGGTGAACAAGGATGGGCTGCTCAACCAAGTAAATCTTTGATTCTCTACTCTATTTTTGTTTTTATCTATGTGCTATACTGTGTTTTGATTTTGAGTTTGAGTTTGTGGTTAGGGTTTTAGGATTGAATTAGGTTTTATGCATATTTCGTTTGTAGGTATCATTATTATGAGATAAATAAAAGGGCTTAATGATTTTATGTTGAACGGTTTAACACAAGATTGTAGATTACTGAACTTAAACATTAGTGATTCTGAGTATGCATTTGCAATGTTTGCAAATGGTTGCTCTAGCAAAGCTGAGTAGCGTAATTTGAACAAAACGCGATGAGTTTGCAATATGACAAAACTTTAGATCAGTAGGTGCAGTTCCTTAGCTGCTTTTCAATATGGTTCTTAATTTAAAATATGCCTTCTGTTTTCGTACCAAATTTTGATAGAATTATGGATTTGAGGAAATCATGGGTAGTTAAATTAAGGATCATACTAGAAAACCTAAAGAAATGAATTTAAGTTTGTCCTTTGCAATACACTATTTAGTACAACAATTGTCTAATAGCAGCTATATCATTGTACGCCACAGAATTTGAACAAATTGCTGTTTTTGCTATCCTCGATTGACAATGATGGTTTGTTGCCCCTAAGTGGAAGGATACTCTGTGAGCACAAAATCAAGTTCATTATTCGGGGAATTGCTTAGAATTTGGAGTAGTATGTGTCTTTAGGTCAGGGTTTGATGAAACTGTTTCTTCTTTTACAGGCAGATGTTAGTATTTAATTTGTTTGGGAATGATAGTAATCTTAGTAGCTTCTGATGTTAGGGGATGGGAGGAATTTTAGTAGCTGCTGGAATTGAACCCTGGACTTGCATAAAACTCATTCGGTGTCCACACTTAAACCATTGGGCTACTCATTTGGAAATTGATAAAACTGATTTTGAATTAGATTTTATTTGGTTAAATTGATTCGTGGGCCTGTTTGTTATAGCTTTTTTCAAAATAGATTTGTTATAATTTTTTTAACAAAGTAATTTTCAAGGAAAGCTTCAAATGAAAAATCCGTTTGAATAGTTTATCTTAAAATGTCATTCTAAGCATTTCATCATTTTGTTAAAAAAAAATTTGGATACTAAATTTTGAAAAAATCTCTAAAAAAAAAAGCTATTTCAAATAGTTTTTCATAAAATCATTTTTGAAAAATGTCAATTTGAAAGTAATTTTTACTATGTAAAATCTCGAACAATGAATATTTAAGTTAGTGAATGTCAAAAGCTCTTTTTTAACTTATACTAAATGAGTTTGAAATACCTTCTACTAGTTTTGACTAAATTTCCAAAAAAATCTATTTTTAGAAATACAAAGGAAAAACCATTTTTTTAGAATCTAAAACAAACGGGCCCAAAATTGAGTTTGAAATAAGTTGGTTTGTTTATGTATCCTTGACTGTTTTTATTCTCAAAGCAAGTATGAGATATGATGTAGTTCCTAGTATTAATTTTTCAACTTAATGAAGAAGCTATTTTTATACAAGAAAAACCAAGGTATGGAGTTGATCATTTTCAACTTATATTAGTTAAAACATAAATATTTTAACAAAAGTGAAAAACTGTTTTAAGAGAAGGCATAATCAATTCTGAAAATGTACAATGTGAAATCAAACACCCTTAAAATGCATCCGCACATCATTGATGATAGATAATTATGACGGTTACCTGTATTATATAATTCATGATCTATTTGTACAATTATGATGGGACACCAATGCGGCTTATGAATCCTGGTTATTTTAAATGATTTGTTTTTACATAAACAAATGAATATGCTCTAACTTAATAAAAGAGTGATAACTGATGAAAGAACATGTAGTTTTTATTATTTTTCTTGGTATAGAACGTTCCCAATTTCCAATGGAAAGACAAAACAAGATTCAAAAAACTGTAATACTGAATTGAAGGAGCATTGTTGCTTTGAGAAGATTCAGTTTGAACGTTAGCGCTAGCCATTGATAGAGAACGAAAAGAGAGAGAAAGTAGCGATTGATTTTTGATTTAGGGTTAGGGTTTTTGTTGAAGAAAGAAGCAATTGAATTGAATTGAGAGAAGAGAAAGTGATGACAGTGTTGTTGTTCTGTTGTTGATTTTAAACGAAAAGTGCCTTTCACGAAACGACGTCAAATTTAAGGTCGGTTCAGAGAATTTGTTTTTTATCCGGATTGAGTGTCAACGGATTTAGCTTCTCTGGACCCTCGTTTCAAAGGCCACACTTGCTTTTTTTTATCCGATGTTTTGGTTATTTTATAAGCTATATGTATAAGTAGAAAATGAAATGATCTCAACTTTCTTGGTTCAAGTTTATCAATTGTGTTGGTTGTGTGGCTGACTAAATATTTTCAATTTTCAGTTTGGGCGGATGCGGATACTTGGTTTGAGCGGCAGCAACAAGAGGAGGACATGCGTCGCCTCGAAGCAGAGAATAAAGCTGCTATGCTGGCTGCTGAAGAACTGCACAGGAAACAAGTAGCCGAAGAGCGAGAAGGAGAGAAAGAAGAAATTGAGATCAAGGATGATCCTATGGCAAGGGCTGAAGCAGAGATTGTTGGAAATTGAGATGATGGAAGATCCTAGGGCAAAGACTTAAGCAGATGTTGTTCAACACCGACCAATAACTTGTTATTTGTAAATCAGAGGGAGCACTTGGTAAGAGAAGCTGATGCAATTTTTCAGTTGTCAACATCATCTGTAATGTGAATCTGATGTAGGGTGAGACAGGTGTCTATAGATTATGAAACAGGATAGATGGGGTACTTGCAAGTGAAACGAAATATTGTATTTTCACCTGTTCATTGCCCCACTTGTATTGTTGAAATTCTCCAATTTGACTAAACTGAAAATTCTGAAGAATATATTCATGTATCTAGAAACAAATTGCTGTCTGATGGTTTTTGCTTTGAAGACATATTTTATTTGAAAAATATTTAGTTAGGATGAAAATGAAATAAAACAGACTTGTGAAATTAAATGAAAAACTAAATCTAGGGATGAAGAGGTTGTGCTGTGTCGGGTCATGTGTGTAGATGAAACAATTATCTGGTCCTTCTGGTGGTGGTTTCATATGGGAACCATGAATCTCATTTATTAAGAAATATATATTGTGATTAATGTTTTATGTACGAAAAAACTATGCATTTTTAAAAGCATCTTTCATGAAACAATTGGGCGCCGTTCATAAACATTAGTTGTGATAACAGAGAAAAAACAGAGGTTTCTTAATAGGGATAACAGAGAAAAGTAGCACCTGTGGATGTCTTTCCATATATGGAAGATTAGTTGGCACAATAAACATTACTTTCTTATTTTCCTTCTAAAATGATAAGTGAAAATTATTTTAATCCTTAGATGTTGTCTTTGCGATGATTCTTCAAAGTAAAGTCTGTATTTGACTTTCGTCAAGAGAGTAACAACAACCTCGAGACATTTCAATATGATAGTAGTAAAAATACAATCAGGAATAGACTGAAAAATGGTGTGAATAGCGTAAGCCATAATTGCTCTAGCTAGTGAACGAACACTATCATTAGCTGATAGTTCGAAAACAACTTTAAAGTTGTTGTTCAAACGAAGGAAATATCTATAAGTTTATAACCACTTGTTTGCAATTCATTTCAAAAATAACACTCAGAAGTTCAAAGAGAAATGACTAATTTAAGAGCTTTTAGAAGTCCTTAGACCTCACATTATGCTGCCTTCATATCTGCATAACACCAATCAACTCTTGTCAACAATAACGATCCAGCAAGATCACACAAGCAAAAACCATCTCACACGCAGTTGTGCTCCAGAAAAGTTGTCGCATCTAACAGAAAAACTATGCAGCTGCTCCATTGATCAGCAGACTCATTCTTTTGAAAATGTCATCATGATTCTTTCCAACAAGGGCCACAATTCACCATCCTCCAACAAGACACACTATCCACACAAACAGGAAGTAGATGCCAGTTTGATTTAGTATATATTAACATTTAACACATTACACAATCAGATAAGACATCAACCCCCTTATTTCTCACAAAAAGCCTATTTGAAAGAGAACTGTGACCAAAGCGCCACATAAAATTCTTGACTTTTCGAGGTATTGGCAAAGACCACAGTTTAGCCACTCTCCTTCCAACTTCCACTCGTCACAGTCAATTAAAGTGTCGAGACAAAGCCAATAACCATTATTAACCAAGTATTACCATTACTACTAAACATCCAAATGATTTTCTTGAATTAGATCCTCCCTCCAAGCCATATTGCGATAATCGATTAGAGCACTCACTCGCGAAGATGAGGCGAGGATTACTATCACTACAAAGCCAAAGTGAATAATAAAAAGCCTTACTCCATCGCATGAGATTTCTAACAAACGATGCATCTGTCGGGAAGTCAGATACAAATTTGTTTTAAGGTCATGGCAGATCTTGATGTTCCTTATATTGCAATGATTACATAACTCGCATCGAGGCCTCTAATTTCATTTTATTGATTGTCGTGAGGAATTTGTTTGTGTAAATAATACCAGTTAAGACCTTACGTTTGCTTCTGCCATTTTCAGCCACAAACATAGGTTGGATTGACCCTGGATTAATGGAGTTGCAACTTTATTTTTTATTTTTTTTAGAATCAGCAAATTTATTGCGACGAGAGTGTGCAAGAAGCACAACAACACTCGCGGGCAGGAGCAAAACAGAAAAAACCAAAGCTAAAAAGCAACCAGAAAAATCAGAATCCCAATCTGCCACTGTCAAGGAGATGAGGCTGCCATATACCAAAAAGCCAACAAACCAGAAGCAGGTAGCAGCAAACCATAGCATACCCCAGCCTCAAGCTCCAACACCCAAAACAAAAGCAACACTATCGCAAGAGGCAATCCCTCGGATTCCAGCTCCATTCATAAAACATACACGCCCAGCACTTTCAACCGAGACAAGGTCCATCTCCAAGACAAAACTTTAACGGATTCCACTATCTTCTCCGCCGCGCAAACAGAGTTATTGAAGATACGGTCATTTCTGGCCCTCCAAATGCTCCACACCGCCTCATGCCAAATTAACCGGTAGTCATTTTGGATCCTTTTATTGGTTGAAAAATCATTCCAACTCTCCCAGTGGGTGAACAAATTAGTAGGTGACAGAAACCGAGATCCCAACCAGCAAAAAAGACCATCCCACGCCTGTTTAGCAAAAACGCAGTGCAGTAGCAAATGGTTTGTCGATTCCAAATTCCCCTCACACAATACGCAGTTTAGGGAAGACTCCGGAGGTAAAGCATGCCTATACGATAAATTAACCTTATGCCTATACGATAAATGGAGTTGCAACTTAAGTCATGCAATTTATGAAAAGAAACTTCATATTTTGTGATTTACAAGAAACATTGCAAGAAGTTCTGAACAAGGCTTTGCTAACTACATGTTTAACACAGTTTGTTTTTATCTACATATCATAGAGCACATATCCTAATAATGGCCACATAATGATAGTTTTAGTATTGACTTATGATGTGGCAGTAGTCACTTGTTTACTTACAACTGATCCGCCATAGACATAAGTAATGGGAATCTGATCACTGGGCTGCCATTTATTAAAAATACCTCCTGCATGATGATATAAATAGGACTCAGCTGATTCCTCAAAAAAAGAAAAGGACTCGGCTGCTGTTTTGCATGTCACAAAAATCTGTGAATCAGTAAGTTACAAAATGTAGGAATCATAATCTGTGAATCAATACATGGCTAGAACTGAAATAACTACAATACATTAAAGTTAAAAAAAATAAAAATGGTAAGCTGAGGATTGAAAGACATGATGTAAACTTTATTCCCATTCTGTATGTCCTTCAACTCAATGTAGTCCATGCTGCTTTGCTCTTGCCGTGTAATCGTTGCAGTGTTCTATATATGACATTGGAGCAGCAGTGAGACATGGTAAAAAACAGTAACAGTATTGTTGCATGAAGCCAACTACATAGAAAAGGAAGGTGGCATGGGCACCACACAAAAACAATCAGTTCCAAAACAGTCATAGCAAGACAATTCACTGTCCAAGTTTCACAGGACAACTTCTTTGTCTTCGAATTGCATCACAAATCTTAATGGCATCTAGATTATCTTTGACATTATGCACTCGAACGATATTAGCCCCACCCAACACACAGGCAGTAACAGCAGCAATGGTAGCAGGATCCCTCTCAACTGCAGAAGTGCGAGAGCAAATTTCACCTAAAAATCTCTTTCTTGAAGGTCCAATTAGTATAGGAGCATGAGAGATTGCCAAACTTCTTTTTGAAATCTCTGCTCTAATATCAGGTATTCCTGCAAGGACCTCTAAATTGTCTTCAGTTTTCTTTGAGAATCCAATTCCAGGGTCCATAATAATCCTCCATGCTGGGATTCCCGACATTTCTGCCTCTTTGACCTGCACGTATAATTCTGAGGATATATCCTTGCAGACATTATCATATTTCAGGTTTTCATTATTCTGCATTGTACACGGATCACCCCTCATGTGCATTGCAACATAAGGAACATCAAGATCTGCCATGACCTTAAACATATTTGAATCTAACTTCCCGGCAGATACATCATTTATAAGATGAGCCCCTCTGCGCACTGCCTCTGATGCAACTTCGGAGTAGAAAGTATCCACCGATATGAATTTTCCTTCTGCCTCAGGTATTGACATTACAGCTTCCAGGACAGGGATTAATCTACCTAATTCCTCTTCGACAGAGATCCTCGATGCCATCGGACGAGTAGACTGAGCACCGATATCAATTATATCAGCACCCTCTGATATCATCAACCGAGCCTGCGAAACAGCAGATTCCACAGACTGGAAATTTCCCCCATCACTAAAACTATCTGGAGTCAAATTAAGAACCCCCATGACCAATGTTCTTCGCGACCAATCAAGCAAGCCATTTGCAACAGGCATTACCCTAGTCATACCTTCCTCTCCAATAAGGGATTCTCCACCTAATTTTTCCCATAATGCATGTAGTCCACCAGAATGGCCTGAAAAAGAATGCCAGCTAGCAACTGTATCACTTTCAATAGCTGTTCCCAGTAAATCCATCAATGGGGCCATGACAAAAGGTCGTTCCCAAATTCTTTCATGCGGTACTGTGAGAATATCGGATTGGACTTTAAATTTACCATAAAATAAAATGTCTAAGTCCATTGGCCTTGGACCATACCTTATACCGCCAGTACGGCCCATGTCCTTCTCGATTTGTTTGAGTGCAGACAATAATTCATGTGGCCCGAGTTTAGTAACAGCTCTTACTGCTGAGTTGAGGAAGCGAGGTTGGTCAGTAACATACGCTGGTGCTGTCTCATACAGACTTGCATGTCTTGTAATGTTTATGCCTGACTTTCTCATCAATTTCAAGGCTTCCTTGAAGTTGTGTAGTCTATCACCTACATTACTTCCCAAAGCAATCACTACTTCCTCATCTTGAGTGTGAAGTTCTACAGAGGAGTTTGGAGCTGTGTGGAGAGATGACAAACCCAGTACTGCAATGAAAAATAAAAAAAATTATGTTTATAGATAATAGGCTTTAATTGAGTATGCCAAAACTGATGAACTCTGATAATCTTCTTTCTAGATTGATTATATCCTTTTATTATGAAACCTTGGCAAAATAAAAATCCAGTTTATGTACCACCTCTGGCTTAGAAAGCTAAACAAATTTATTTCTTAAGCACATAAATATATAAGATACTATAGGAAAGTCAAGGAAAAAAAATTCTCTCGGTATCTCCTCCCTTGAGTATCAGTAGATGACAATGTTTGGGGTTTAAAAATCTACAAAGGGAACAAATTCACTAACCAAGGCCCTAAAAATGTGTAGTTGTTTATAAATTTCTTAAAATATAGTATCATCATCTAATTACGACACTCTCTTAAATAATATTATTTTACTCATCTAATTAGTTATAATAATTCAATAAGTAACTTTACATTTCAAAATGTTCAAAAAATAACCTTCAAAGAAAGCTACAATAATTTTGATCTCTAAATCTCATTCTTGCAGGGAGAGATGGTCAGAGTCAGAATGTCTTGTACTAGTAGATGTAATGTTAGAAATTAGAATAACAAGTGTGAAGAGGGTAAATGGTGGCCGAAGCTGCATCTCACAAATTATAATTTTTAACAGAAACCAAACAAATTAGAGTAGAGTGGAATGCTAGCTACACTACACAGAAAAGGTAAAAGGTGAGTGACTTTGAGATGTTGGTTTTATTTTACAGAAAAGTGTATAGAAATGCCCATAAGTTACTCGAGCATGGGTTGGATCCACATGTTGAAAATTTGAACAAATGTGAATATTTCTGTTTATTTGGTTTTTTTTCTTGGTCGGTAGACGAAGTAATAATGACCACTGAAACTCACACACACTGCAAGGTCCCGAGTTCGAACCCAGGTGACGGCGTCCAACCTAACAATTTCAGCATTGCCAATTGAGCTAGGCATTACAGACGTGAATATTTCTGTTTAGTAATTGAAGTTTTATTGCACTTAAGATGTTTTCATTAGTATACGTGTGGGCGTCTTTTTTACTTGTTAAGTGTATGCGCCTTTCTCTCTGTTTACTACTCTGTTCTGTTCTCATCTTTTTAGTTTTCTTTAAGTCATACATATTTCAAACTAACCAAATCTACTGGAAAAGTCATTTGATTAAAAAACACAACAAATCTCAAGCCAATCCTCCATCACCCAAACCCCTTATATTGATAACTCCACATACACATATTTGGTTTTGCCTTTGAACAACACTATGCCACCATCATATCACTCAACACAGATTCACATAGTATTGAAAAGGAACAAACTTCAATTCAGTCTTTCTTGCTTTCCTATAATGGTTTTAATTTGTATACATCAACGGTATATAACTTTTTTGCGCATGCATCAAATCAAATTATCTCATGATGCCACTTTCTTAGGTTGATTCCTAAAAAAACTCTAGAAATAGTATAATTTGATTGGACGCATGCTTAAACTTTTTTTTGCACCGTCAGTGCATAGAAATCAATCTGTTCCTATATTAGATGATAGAAATTTCAGGGTTATACACAAAATAGCAGCTTTCTTAAGTACAGTTAGTTTACATTACCTTTAAGGTAGTTTGTTGCAGCACCGAGCTGAGTCCTGCGTGCACTCAGGTACTTAAGTATAGTCATCTTAGAAAGGCTTCCCGACGTGTATCGAAGCCAGTATCCTAAACAATAAGAAAGAATTCACATTATCCCAGAAAATCAAATTTATATTGAAATTTCATGCAATAGTAATAAAAAACAATAAGGCATTATTCCAATTTAGTGAATCTCACAAAAAATTAATAGCCAATTGCATAAGAAAAGCTTGGGATATTTGTAACATAATATAACACGAAAAAGAAAATGAAAACAGATTCAGAAGCCTTTGAGGCATATTATCAAACACATGGCATGATAAGAAGTAAAAAGAAATGGCCATAACTTACTGAATTGATGATTATTTTACGAATCTTGAGTTGGCTTGGAAGAAGAATGCACAGAGAAAAAACATTCCAAAGCACCTATGCAAGAAGGAAGAAAAAGACCAAAACCCTCACTTTTTGGTTTGTACAATGATAATAGGGGATGTCCTCTCAAAAAAGAAAAAGACAGAAGTTAAATGGAAAAAAAAAATAATAATTAAATGATTAAACTAGTTCCCTTATATTAAGGTTTTTTTTTTTTTTAAAAGAAAATTTAGATGAATTGCATTTTGAGTTGTGTCTAAGGTTTTTAGATGTTTTGACATAGAGTGTTTATAGACGTTCAATGATATTTAGAGAAAAAATTTTACCAAAATATTAAGGAGATGATTTTTTTGTTTACCAAAATATTAAGGAGATGATTGATCATTACTCCCTTCTTACTTTTTATAAACACTTGATTTTTTTTACGCTGAATTTAATTCTTCAATTTTATATATTCATATTTTTTTAGAAGTTAGAATGAAATTATATTACCATAAAACCAATAATCTCTCGGTAGAAAGTGTGCAACAAAAAATTGATAAAAGTTTAAATGATTACAATGTCAAATAAAGAAATTGAAAAAAAAAATGTAAAGAATAAATTAAATAATTTCACTCAAACATACAAGAGGGTTACGTCGCCAAAAACGATAATCCAAAAGCAAAAGTATATGTTATTTAATAAATTAATATTATTTCCTTAAAAAAGTTATTTAATAAAAAGTTTGTTTAACTATTGACGAATTATATATTTTTTGGTACGAGACAAATTAATTTTTTCCAATTGGGGAGCATATAACAAGATCTTTCAACTTATTAATTATTCACTGAAAAATAAATATGGAGAGGAGGAGTTTCATATGGAGAGGGGTCTTCGTCAAGGGGATCCTATCTCTCCTTTTTTATTTTTACTTGTAGCTGAAGGTTTCATTGTTTTGATGGAAACCATGGTTGAGACAAACAGGTTCTCGGGTTACAGGGTTGGTCGACTGGGTGAGGTTCTTATAACTCACCTTCAGTTTGCCGACGACACTCTGATTGTTGGTGAGAAGAGTTGGCTGAATGTACGTTCTATGCGTACAGTTTTGCTTCTGTTTGAGGAAATTTCGGGGTTAAAGGTGAATTTTAATAAGAGTCTGCTTATAGGCGTTAATATAACGGCTTCGTGATTGGCCGAGGCGGCGATGGTGATGAACTGTAGGACGGGGTCCACTCCTTTCTTATACTTGGGGATTTCAGGAAACTTAATTTCTGGAAACCAGTGGTTGATCGTATAGTAGGTCGCCTGTCCACTTGGAACAATAAATTTCTTTCTTTTGGTGGTCGCCTGATATTGCTGAAATCTGTCCTGTCGTCAATTCCGGTTTACTTTCTTTCCTTTTTCAAAGCACCCGCAGGTATAATCTCTTCTATTGAATCTATTTTTAAAAGATTTTTTTGGGGGGTAGTGAGGATCATAGGAAAATAGCCTAGATAAATTGGGATTCTGTTTGTGTTCCGAAGGAGGATGGAGGGTTGGGGGTTAGGAGGTTAAGAGGGTTTAATATGGCGTTGATGGGGAAATGGTGTTGGAGGATGTTGTCAGAAAAGGATGGTTTATGGTACCGTGTTTTGAAGGCTAGGTACAGGGAGGTAGGAGGTAGAGTGAGGGAAGGGGGTCGGCATGACTCCTTGTGGTGGCGGTCTGTTTGTAGCGTCTGAGGAAGGGTGAGTGAGGGGGTGGAAAGTTGGTTTGATCGCAATGTCCGTAGGATGGTGGGAGATGGTAGGACAACCTTATTTTGGTTCGATCATTGGGTAGGGGAAATGCCATTGCGAATCAAATTTTCTAGACTCTTTGATCTGGCCATAAATAAGGAGTGTATGGTGGAGGAGATGGCGAGTTTAGGTTGGGAGGTGGAGGGGAGGGCGTGGGAGTGGAGACGCCGACTGTTAGCTTGGAGGAGGATAGTGTGACAGAGTGCTCAGAAATGTTACATAACATTGTTTTGCAGGTTGAGGTGACTGATTCATAGAGATGACTTTTAGATCCTGTGCATGGTTATTCGGTGCGGGATTCTTACCGTTTTCTCACAACTTCAGAAGAGCAGGTGGACAGAAGTCATGTAGATGATGTTTGGCGTAGACATATTCCTTTGAAAGTGTCTTTGTTCGTGTGGCGTCTCCTCCGTAATCAACTTCCAACCAAAGATAATCTTCTTCGACTCATGTTATTCATGCTAACAACCTGGGCTGTGTAACGGGATGTGGTGCTACAGAAACAGCTACTCGCTTATTTATTGCTTGTGACTTGGCCCATACTCTGTGGGTTCTTGTCTGGAATTGGATAGGGCTTTCGATGGTCCCTCCTTGTCAGCTTCGTGATCACTTCATGCAGGTCTCTTTCATGGCAGGGATGCCGCTGGTACTCATTCGTTTTTTAAGGTAATTTGTTTTGCTTGTGTCTGGGTAATCTGGAAGGAACGAAACATTCGTATTTTCAAAGATTTGGTGTCTCCTCCTGTGGTCTTGTTAGAGAAGGTTAAGTTACTATCTTTTTTGTGGTTGAAAGCAAATCATGCTTCCTTTAATTATAGTTATCATGATTGGTGGAGATACCCAATTCCTTGTATGGGCGTCTGCTGATCTATTTTTTATTTGTTTTCTGGATTTCTGGTAGGACTGTGAATTTGTAATCTTGGTTCAGTGGTGTTCTCTGCACTCCTTGTGCATGGAGCCTCATTGTTATTTACATATATATAATCCATTTTGATTTCTCCAAAAAAAAAAATTCACTGAAAAAATAAATAATTACAATGTTGAAGTCCTTTTTCATCTTATGCTTAACAATTTTGTTATTTTTTTTTGGAGGGTATGACATGTGTTTACTGAAGACCCTTATCTCTTTTAAAACCCCCCTGTCGTTTTGGTCCTTGTTAAACCCTTCACCTCTTTCTCTCTCTAAAGCAAATCTTCTTCTGTTCAAAACCTTAGCTTAGCTAGTATGTTAACTGTGATGCCTAAATAGAACACCAACCTTTCTTTGTAACTCAACTTCTTCTCCAATGTCGTCTCTTTCCCTTGCTCACTTTCTTCCACTTCCCAGGTACCCTTTATCTGTAGTCTAAAAAAAATATAACAAAAACTTTTTTGATTTTTAATGAAATGGGTATCATGGAAAGTTTTTCAATTTTGTATAAAAATATAATTCTTCTATAAAGGTTACTTTTTTAATTCAATTTTGCAGTGTATGTTGGGTTTCAGCTCAAGTTTTGGAATTGAATGTTAGTGTATAATTCTTGTGCTAGTTGAATGTGAATGTGTAACTCTTGTCTTTGCAATTGTGCAGGTGTAACTTGACTTGGTCTTATTGCTATGCTTCTTCTATGAATGTAGTTCAACTTGGGGGTCTCAAAATTCAGTGTAAATCTAGTCATGTTGCAATGGCTAGGAAGAAAGCTTCACTAGGATCTGTTGAAGAAGAGCCTAGTGAAAATGAACCTTTGGTGGAAAAGAAAGCAACTAAGGCATCTAAACCTAAGAAGGTGTCGGCAAAGACGACGAAGAAAAAATCGAAAGCCGAGTCTCCTGAAGGGACAATTGATTTGTTGGTAAATGTAGATAGTGCTTCTACTGTAGAAGGCTCATCTCCCTCTGGTGATGGTTCTAAGAAGAAAATACGAAAGACTCGAAAAAAGGGTAATCTAATCTCTTTATCTGTCTCAATGCTAAGAATTTTATGTGTGTTTTTGTTTTGTTTATATGTGTTAGTTAAACCTTAATATGGTTTATAGATGCATCTAGTTCTGCTGCTTTGGAAGAAGAGAATGAAGTTAAGGAAGTGAAAAAAGTTACAAGGCGAAGGAAACCTAAAGAGGAGATTAAAGAGGAGAATATAATTTTAGAGGATAAAGGTGGTGGTGAAGCCGAAATCAGTGACTTAGATGAGCCTTCCTTTATTGAAAATGTGGAGGATGAGACCGACGATGGTTTGGATCTGGAAAAATATGACGGAGAAGACATAAGCGATACTTACGGTTGGCCTCCTCTTGTTTGTTGCTTTGGAGCTGCACAGCATGCTTTTGTGCCTTCAGGTAGGCCTGCCAATAGGCTTATAGATCATGAACTCCACGAAAGAATGAAAGATGCGCTTTGGAGCCCTGACAAATTTGTTAGGGCTCCCGGGGGTTGTGCCAGTAGTGTTGCCATTGCTCTTGCCAGTTTGGGGGGCAAGGTTGCTTTTATGGGAAAACTTGCAGCTGATGAATATGGTCAAGCGATGCTGTATTATATGAACGCAAATAATGTTCAAACCCGATCGGTCAGCATTGATAGTAAAAGGGCAACAGGTGTGTCACTGATGAAGATTGGTAAAAGGAAACTTAAGCTGAGTTGTGTAAAACCTTGTGCGGAAGATTGTTTGACAAAGTCAGAGATAAATATTGACGTGTTGAAAGAGGTACGGAACTATTGATGAAAAATATTTTTAAAAAGAAGTAAATTAGTATTCTCTGTTGATTATACGTTCTAGTCTCGTCATTGGTGATATAGCAGCCTTATTTTGTTCTATACTACCTCTGTCCGTATTTGTAAGTCCTTTCGTCATCATTCTAACAAATATGCAGTTTCATCATCTTTCTATTGTAATTGTTATATACTACCTCCATCTCTATTCACAAGCCCCTTTCATCATTTTCACATATATATTAAAAAAATGGGTATTGTATCTAATATGTCCATTTTGTGTATGACTGTTATTAAAATAACCTTTTGTATACAAATGTGTCAAACCCTAATTTATCATCTCTCCAGATATATTAATTAGTAGTATTATAATAACGGGTATATTTGGAATAAAGTAATAAATGTATCTATTAATTTGAAATGGGGCTTATGTTTAGAAATCAATTTTTTCGTTCTAAGATGTGCTTATAATTCAGGACAGAAGTAGTATTTTACAACGATATTGTCTATTGCAATGGTATGTCGTTGATTACCATATTAGTTACAAACATGCATACATTTAAGCAGAAAAATAGAAACATGAATGATTTTGTAGATGGTTTCATTCTTTCTGAACCAACTATCCCAAAACTAAGCTATTTAGTGAAAGTACTTGAATTGTTGTAGTATCATGCCCTTTCACACAATAATCATTTGGGCCTGACTATTAACAGAGCAAAGACGACTAGATGTACCCTATTTTTTTTTTGAAATCTATCATTTGTTTAGAAACATGGCGACAATAAGGATTGGACCCTAGGACAACTTGGACGTAGAAGCTTTGGTTGCAAGCCATAAACCAAAAAGTAATGCTGTTGGTTGAAAGCTCATGAATGGTTTTATACTTAACAGTTAACATATAAGGAGGCATGTTTGTTTGATTGTATGTCAGATTCTCGGTATAATGTATGCTTCTACTTAGTTTTCTGTTTTGTTTTAGCTGCTTGGGAGTTTAGATTATTACCAAATGCTATTGAGTCTATTAAGAACACGTCTCATGCAGGCAAAAATGTTCTATTTCAACACACATTCCCTCCTTGATCGTCACATGAGATCCACGACATTGCGAGCTATCAAGATTGCAAAGCATTTTGGAGCGGTTGTTTTCTACGATGTAAACCTTCCTATGCCACTATGGCACTCTCAAGAAGAAACTAAGACATTCATTCAGCAAGTGTGGAATCTTGCAGACATCATTGAAGTCACTAAGCAAGAACTAGAGTTCCTATGCGGGATAACACCATCTGAAGAATTTGACACCAAAAACAATGCCAGGTCAAAGTTTGTCCATTACGAACCCGAAGTAGTTGCACCACTATGGCACGAAAATCTTAAGGTTTTGTTCGTGACTAATGGAACTTCAAAGATACATTACTACACCACAGAACTCGATGGGGCTGTTAGTGGGATGGAGGATGCCCCAATTACCCCTTTCACTCGTGACATGTCAGCATCTGGAGACGGCATTGTTGCAGGTACGTTATGTTGAAAATACATTTTGATCTTTTTCACCAATGCATTTGAAAAACATAAAGGAAACCCTTGTTAAATAATGTTGAAAGCATGTCTCCCACTATTCTGAGAAGAATCATTTAATATGTGACGGTGTGACTCCTTTTGATGCAATGCAACAAAGTACCGGAGATTTATTCTATAATTTCATAAATTTTTGCTATCTTATTTTCTGGAAAATCAGCCGATTGGACTTTGTTGGCAAGGAGCTGAATTTGATAGTATTATAATAAGCTCTAAGTTGTGTTTCCTTTCATAGTGATTTTAGGAGACAATATCACGATTGAATCGGCTTAATGAATGCCATAACAAGGAGCCAACACTCAGGGCTTATATTACTTGTATCTTTAAAGAGTTGTATATAAAAATTTCTAGCATTAATTCACTAGAGTTTAATTTGCGTTTTATGATGAAACTTCTCTCTAAAGCTAGGTCACACTTATGAGTTATCTTATTAACTTTTCAGCTATCATGCGAATGTTGACGGTTCAACCTGATTTGATAACTGATAAAGGATACCTAGAGCATAGCATCAGGTATGCAATTGATTGTGGGGTAATAGATCAATGGATACTTGGTCGAGTACGTGGCTTTCCTCCGCAGGATGATACGGAGGACATTACTCCTGATCCTTATGGCATAAAATCAATTACAGAAACAGAGTATCGGACGATATTAGAGCCAGTTAGTTGAACCAGGTGATACACGAGTAACACATCAGTTTTGTAACTTACAGTTCTCACATTGTATAGAAGATGGCGTCGCCCGGACTTGAACTGGAGACCTTCAGTGTGTTAGACTGACGTGATAACCAACTACACCACGACACCTATCTTGTCTGTTTAATATGAACTCAATTTCACCAACTTTGAAGTTTATGTCCATTCATCATATATCAGTCAAATTTCAGTTGCTTGGTCTATATCCGTGAAGTTGGGTCTCCATTGCCTTAGCAAGCTCCTAAGGATTTGTTTGAAAGTGTTCGTTCATTGTTGTCGTAGATTTTTCTCAAAGAACCCACTCTATATACTTCATCTGTCTTAATTATATGTCATTTTCATAAAATATGTTTTTCTAATTTATATGTCATCATTTTATAGTAGCACTAAAATATTAATGTTTATTTTCTATTATGTCATTAACTATTTATTACCCTATCATTTTTTAATTCTTTTAATTTATTTTCACAAACCATTAATAAAACATTTTTGTAAAGTGACCCATAATTTTTCTTCTCCATTAATTACATTTGATTATTTGTGTGAAACTATCAAAAGTGACATGAATGAATTCTATCAAAAAGAATTCTCATGTCTCATGTGTTAACGATCTCACCATTGAAATTATTTGCTCTCATTTTTTATATTAAAAATCAATCTCACATTTTTCTATTTAATGGTGAGATTGTTAACACATGTGAGATAAAAAAAATTGAGATGGTCTATTCTCCTATTATTTATTTATTTATATCTATCTATCTATACTATATTGTCTTCTAAACTTTAACTGATCTTTTTTTGAAGAGGACAAACTAGTTCATTGAAATTGGTATTAAAAAAATCAAATCAAAGATCTTAAGAGCAATACACTTTAAGGTCTCAAGTTAACACAGTCAAACCAACCTACCTTTGATTAACCTTAAGCTTATATTGTGCCCACATAGAGATCTATTCATATTTGTGGGGGTTAATGTGCACTAACATTTCAAACTTGTTCAAATCTATACTACCATGTAGTATGTAATTTAATACTTCATTATAATTGTTATGCTTCTTTGCTTTTTAAAATACGGAAAGTATAATTGTCTAGTTCTAATAGAACCAACCAATGTCATGAGTAAATTGTTTGTAATTTTTAAATGTGTGATGCGTTATTTTAAATTTTTATAGTCTTTATATACATTAAATTACAAAAATAAACTTAAATGCGTCTTTTATGATTCATTTTGTTCTTTAAATGTGTATTTAGTTGTTAATTTGACTCTCAAATATATTTTTGGTTAGTAACTTTGATTGATAAAATTACTAATAACGGATATATATTTGAGGATGTGTTAGTAATTTTGTTAAATTTAGATATTATAGTGATAATACTTCCCATATTTAGAGACCAAAATAATTATTTACTATATTTTTTAAACTCTACATGTAGTAATAATTGAAAGAGATATATAGTGTCCCAACTATTCAAAGTTTTTGCAAAAAAACCTCCACGTCCTTTCTTAAAAATTTGACACCTTTCATATTCTAATTCTTTCAAATTCATGAGTTATTTATAACCTTCATTACATAAATTTAATGTCTAATGGTACTAACTCCTAGAAAAATACCAATAAAAAAGGTTTCCATCTATAAAACAATTCTATAACATTCTTTTGTTTTTTGGTTTTTCATAAACCAAACCGTTCATTATCATTCTTTTCAAAATAAAAAAATTGTATTAAAAATTAATATTTTATATTTATATTAATCAACATTTATTTATTATAATTTATTTTAATCTACATTTATTTATTATAAAACGGTCTATGTATGTAAGCTTTAATTAATAAATTATATTTACTAGCAAAAAGACGGGCACTCACGTGCATGTCTTTCCGTTTTTTTATTATGCTAACATTTGAAAATTATGAACTCTGTTTTTTTTTAATGAAATTTTGATTTTGATTAAATGTAAAAATATAAATGTTTTTTGCTTTCAAATTATAACAAATCAAACTAACCATGATCATCTATTTTAATGACACCAACAATATAACAAAAAAATATAATCTAAATTCTTTTTTTTTAATGACACCAACAACAATCTTTATTATAGAAAAAGTTGTTTAAGAGTATAATTGAGATGATGAAAAAGTAAGTATAGATATATTCATTTAATTTGTTACATTTTTATTTTAATATTTGAATTTACTTTTATCTATTTGTTATATGTACTATTTGTCTTGAAAGTTAAAGGTAATTTTGTAAAGAGAAAAAGTCAACGTAAAAGGAGAAAAAAAAAAGTCCTTTTCTTTATATCTTCTATGCTATATTGTATCTTAAACTTGAACTAAGTTACGCTTCCATTGTGCCTATGTAACACTCAGGACCGTCCCTATGAAATAGGAGGCTCGGCTCTCTATTTAAAATAGGCTCCCAATAAAATAAAAACGCTATGTAGTTACGCTTTATTAAAAAAATAGAATCAGAAGAGCTTCTAAACATGAAACGAAATACAAAAAATTAAGTGAAACAGAGGTAGAATATACTAACAGCATCGTTTGGATTTGTCACTTATATCTGTTGTGGGAAAGGAAAAAACGAATGGTTTATGTGAAAAAGAAATGATTGTTGTGATTCTTTTAATGAAATAGCTTTTCAAATTGACTGATTAAGTAATTATACAAATTGGGGGTGGTTTGATAGCACCAGATTTATGTACAGATAGGAGAATTAAAGTCTAGAAAAACCTCAAACGTGTAAAGAAGTAACATATATATTTTTTATTTAAGTGGGGGTGGGTATTAGAGTTAAAAAAATTTAGGCCCATAGCTTTTGGAGGCTCGGCTTGATTGAGCACCTTACACTCCCTCAAGGCTAACACCTCTAAAAAATATATCACCCTTTCTTAAAAATTCGATAGATTTTTTATGAAATTTTGTTTTTTTTCTTCAAATTATACAAAATATGTTTATCTTTTATCAACTATTTAACAAATATAATATAAGATTTTCCTTAAAAAAAATTAATATATGTTTTTATCTTTTTCAATAGAGCTATTAAATAAGATTGTGTTGGAACACTAGTTGAATTTGAGTGAAAATTGGAAGAATAAACACATGTCCCTTGTGAAAGAACTGGTGTTGGTATGAATTGAAAAATTTCCCACATTGAATAGAACATATCCATTAGTAGTGTTTATATAAGTGGGGGATGACCTCCAATGGTGTACTCTTGGGGTATCCACTTTTGTGAACGGGGTGCACTTACAAATGTATTTTAGGTCCAAAAAAATATATTTTTTATCACCTGAAAATGTTAAATTAATTTTTTATTAAATTAATCATTATTTGAAAGCGCTTTATTAACGAATAAGTTTTATTACAATCTAATCCAACAGATTATCCATAAAGTTCCGGATATATCCACTCGCGTGAGAATCGATGCGCAGATTGTTTAAAGATTAAGTTCCGCAAGTTAACTTAATCCTTAAGTCACTCCGGATTTATTACTAACTTTCGCTTTAAAAGAGAGTTCGCTTCACTTATTCTTTACACCGAAAAATACATTTGATACATTTTTCCTTTCTTCTCTCTCTTTCGACTTGTGTTGACGAGTTCTTCTTCCTTTCTTCTACTCCTTCTGTCCCTTTGGTTTCGAGTCCTCTTCATACACCTTGCACAAACTCGGGTAGTGCCGCGAAACGTCTTGTAAAAACGACCTGATCGTGACTCAACTCGGTAATATCTTCGGTGGTTTTAAAAGGTACTTTTCTAAATCTGAAAACAATATATTGTAGTTATAAGAAAATTTGTTCAAGGTTGTTATAAGAAAATTTGTTAAGTGTATAATTGAGATAATGAAAAAACCAACTCAAAATATTCTATAAATATTGTTATATATTTAAATTTAGGGAGGTTCTATGAAGAAGTCGGGAAATTTGACTTCTTCGGTGCAGTCGTTTAATTCAGCCAATCAGATTTCAAGTGATGACAGGTTAGATGTAAGACAAATTCTAATATGGATCATTTCTTCATATGTTCCATCATGGACAAGTTTACTTCATGATCTTAATGGTTAGATTTACTTGGTCTCTATGTAATTGTGGTACACCCTCTACACATGATTTTTCTTATAATTCCAATTCTCTCTCCTCTTTATCACTCATTCATCTTTCTCATATTTCTTTCTCTTTCTTTATTTATACATATTCTCTCCGTTTCAGATTTTTATCAAATCACTATGTCACTCTTCAACATCTTCATCATACATTCATCATCTTCATCATATCTTCATATGAAAAAAAATCCAAAAACAAAATAAAAAAATACATAATTAAAGAAAAGGCAAAATTACTCCAATGATCATTTATCTTATTTAAATGTAACAGATTGATCCTTTATCTTTATTTTTTCCTATTTTCGTCCTTTATAAGCTTGCACAAGTTAGTCCTTTTTTTTCATTTTCTATTAAAATCTGATGATGTGGCAAACCACATAGGATTATTTTTTTATTTTTTTTATATTGAAAATCCTAAAACTCTAAAATCACATGATTATTCATCTTCTTTGTCTGATCTTCATGATCTCCTTCCTTAAACAAAAAAATAAATCCACCAACATCCACCTCAAAATTGCATGAATTTATGTGTATTGTTTATTTCCATCTTCTTCTAAACTCTAAAATTAAAATCCCAAATTCTTTTTAACCCCCCTTTTGATACGTTTTCCATCTTTCTATTTCTATGTCATTAAAATCCCAATTCACAAATTTCTAAAAAAATGGCAGCTTGCATATAACTTGATTTTCATAGTACATTATTTCAATCCAAATAACCTAGATCTCGGTTTTATCACATTCAAAAGAAAAACCCAGAAATTCCCTTTTGACCATTCCATGCTTTAGTTGGTGACCAATTGTAATTTGTATACCGTCGAAGCTTGAGGATATATTCTTCAATATCCTGTAATTTTTGCTGAATCGAACAAAAGAAAGAGAGCTAATTATGAAGGACGATTCTGGATGTAAGTGATGTGTTTGAATGTGAAGCTGAGATCTTGTTTTTCTAGGTTGAAAGATCATGAAGATGATGAGTTTAATGTGAGTCCAGATCGATCACGTTAATTAAAAAAAAGGATGATGATTTTGAAATTATACTTAATCGTGGATTTGAGTTTTT
>Ga0315913_1001970_pt1 | contig 23534 bp, 9 predicted proteins | sample MpolsnodulesMG_FD_207736 | JGI IMG/M metagenome (GOLD analysis project Ga0315913, IMG submission 207736) | Medicago polymorpha root nodule microbial communities from Los Angeles, California, United States - small nodules | ecosystem: Host-associated > Plants > Roots > Nodule | place: USA...
TCTATTGCAGCTCTATTTTTTTCTAGGATTATAAGCATAATTTCTCATGCATAAGCAATTAATGATCTAACTACATTTTTCAAATTCATAATATGGTATCACATGGTAAAAAAATTCCCCCTCCACTGTAACTTTCCCTTCACATTCAAATTCTACTCAAGATTCCACAAATGTCTATTGCATTTTCTCCTAATGAAAATTCCTACCTGGTACTATTGCCCTCAATTCTCGAAGACCAAAATACCCTAGTTGGGCTTGTGCTATGACTGTGACTTTACAGATTAGAAACAAATTCAATTCAAAGATGGTTCAAACAAGAAACCTTTGGAGGAGGACACTCTTCTGTTTATGTAAGCAATGCAATACGATTGTTCTTTCTTTGGTGAATCACTCCATATTGACTCAAATTGCAACAAGCATTGTATGCACTAATGATGCATCAGAGGTTTGGCATGATGTTACAGATAGGTCTTTCAAGGGGATATTATCTGCATTTCTCAACTATATCTTGATCTTCAGTCCTTGAAACTAGGAAATATACCTTTGATTGCTTACTTTACAAAGCTCTGATACCATATTTTGAATTTGAGAAGTGTAGTAGTTGGATATGAATTCCAGAAGAATAGAGTATTGATGCAGGGTGAGGAGAAACGATAGCAATAACAGAAAGCATATACAAGTAGTGGACAATGACAACTAACAGTCAGTAACTAGTTACAGATCAAAACTAAGTAGATTTTATATCATCTAGTACATTACACGATCTAACATGTTATTTTCTCTTCAATGTCATTCTTGACTTACATTTTTGCTGGCATTTAACAGATTCATAACACAAGCTTTGGCTCAGACCACAGATTTTTTCATGGATAGCTATGAACTGTAATTGTTAAGACATAAATTTTGGTTACACTGTAACAGGTGGAAGACAAGGTTGGATAAAGACAGCAACCCGGGTATTTCAAGCATTGAGAATCGCTGTCAACGATGAACTGAAGACTCTTGAGGATTCCCTCTATTCCTGTTTTGACTGCCTTGCACCTGGAGGCAGGCTTGCTGTCATATCCTTTCACAGTTTGGAGGACAGAATTGTGAAGCAAACATTTCTTGATATAATTAAAGGGAATGAAGAAATGGCGGAAGGGGATAGTTGCAATAGTGATCTGAGGAAGATGATCGATGAAATCAAAGAAAAGGAAGCATGGGTAAAACAAGTAATGCATGGATCAAATGGAATAATTCTCACAAAAAGACCAATCACACCGTCAGAAGAAGAAGAGAACTTGAACCGCAGAAGTAGAAGTGCAAAGCTCAGGGTTATTCAGAAGCTTTGAAAATTCTTAAGATTTCTGTTTGAAGTAGAGAAGTTAGAAATATATGTATTCATAAACTTGTTTGTATCTTTGCTTTAGAAATTATATTCACAATGTTTTGTCGGTAGAAAAACGTTCAAGGTTTTTTGAAGAGAAATGATATTTTAACGTCAAAATTTTGATGTCAATTATGGCATGTTTTGGTTTTTAAGTGTATTTTTATTTTTAAGAGAGACAGAGAGATAAATATATATGATGTCACATAAGGTGTCAGTATTTGGATATTCAAATAACGCAACTTATTTTTGAATGATTTGTGTATACCGTTGCAACATTTGAAAGAATTTTTAACTTCAGAGTGCTAGCAACTAAAGAATATTAATATAAAGGTAAGTCCTAAGCTACTTAAAAGAATTGTGGGTAATTTACTCAACAAGCAATCAAAATTAGCCACGTAAGCAAATTTGCAAATGCATTGAAACATAGTTTATCAACATAGTTTATAGGTACCGCATGCACACTTACGTATGTGTCATATTTTGATTGGTTGATGGGTAAATTTCCTACAATTCATCAAAGGTAATCTAGAAAAAACCTAATTGTAATATACAATTTGGTCACTGAAAAACATCATTTTTATTCATTTGTTTTTTGAAAGTCTACTTATTTAAATTGGTTTAGAAAAATTAACAATTTACCATTTAATTTCTCTCTCAATGTCAATTGACTAAATCCTTTTCTTTTTTATAAAACAACTTGTGTAAATATAAATTTTTAAACTTAAATAAATAACATTATTTAAGCACTAAATTCTGTATTTTTTTTAAATAATAAACTTTAAAAAAAATCATAGACATATTATACTTAAAAAAATTAATAAAGTAGCACATATACATCCATATAATTTTCTGGGAGATTAGTCACTTTAGTCCTTGAATGCAGATAAATTATATAATAGTCCCTGAATGTAGACTTTGCTAGTCAATTTAACCCCTGAATGCAGACTCCGTTAGTCAATTTAGTCCCTGAATGTAGACTCCGTTAGTCACTTTAGTCCTTGAAATTGATTAACAGAGTCTACATTCAGAGCCTGTTTTGCAATTTTTCTGCATCCAGGGACTAAAGTGACTACTCATTTTCCATTCAAGGACTAAAGTGACAAATTCATCGTAATTTATTTATATATGTCTAAATAGACAAGAATATCCTTTTCAACATGTTAAAATATTGGTCTTCTGCATGCGAATACTATACTAGTGGTTAAGAAACAACATTTGTTTTTTTTTTTTACTGTTAAAGGAAACACACTTTTGGTGACAGTTAGAGGGAGTTGTGAGTGACAGACAGTGGCATTTAAGAAGATAAGATCAGTTCTCATCAACTCTTCTTTGTCTGTCTCCCTTACCACACAGATTTATTCATTGATTGATGGGTGATTATGTAACCAATGTTTTTATTTCCCTTCACTTTTCCACTAGCTCTGCAATCAAATTATTATCATTACTAACTAAAAAAATATTCCATAATTTCAAGAATTCACAGTTACTGGAGCTTATTTTTATGTTCCATTAATAGTTTGGTGCTTTCTTTTGGCAGCAAAAGCAATCCTTTTGTGTAACAAATGGTGTGGACATGGACAACACTTCTGGGCCACACATTCTTTCCAAAATTTCACCCACCGGTTTGTTTACTTGACTTGATTACATTACATTGTTCAAATATGTACTATTTGGTTGTTCACATATCATTCCTCTATTGTTAAATAGCAGTATAGATAAGATAAGATAAGATATCAGCATATGCTATGGATATTGCATATACATATTAACTTCTACCTTCAGTAATATCAGTCCACCTACCTGTAGTTTTTTCTTTATTGTTTGAATCTATGTAGCACCGGCACTTTAGACGGAAGCTGTGTCTGACACCGACACGACACAAACATATATGATTACATTCAGTTCATTCATTTTGTCAAATATTTGTGTTATGTCCTTAAAAATAAAAATAAAAATTGTGCCATGTCTGGTGTCCGAGTTTGTGTTAGTTCTTCATAGGTTTGAATTGACTTAATTGAGTTTACCTACTAACGTAATCACTTGTGAGTCTGTTTTAGAGAATTTATGAAAACAACATATGGCATGTTCATAGACTGTTTTCAGCCTATTTCCATAAGCTTTCCAGGATAACTTATGAAAACAGCTTACACGAAAACTGTTTAAGCTTAATTTATCTTTTATTATACAAATAGCTTATAATAAGTGCTTATGTTATAAGCTGCAAGTTAAGTTGTTTATCCAAAGAGGCTCTAAAGCTTGATCGTATTTGTTAAGAGTCCCACATCGGATAGGTGATGGCCTGACAATGTGTTTATAAGTGGGGGCAATCCTCACCTCACAAGCCAATTTTGTGGGGTTGTGTTAGGCCCAACCACAATTTCTAAGATGGTATTAGAGCCTCTCCAAGATCCATTGGGCCACCTGCTATCAGGTTTCCGCTATCGGGCCACCCACCATTTATCTCCACGAATCAAGCCCAATAGTGCAGGTCGTGAGGGTGTGTGTTAAGAGTCCCACATCGGATAGCTTTGTGGGATTGTATACATTTTTAATTACCAATTTGTCACTCTTTTCACTTCTTTTTTTCTTCCTGTTTTCAGATATCTGTATGGCGTATACATTATTATTTGTCAATGATGAGAACTTCTTGTAGCACTTTTTGTGTGTAAGACGTTTTTACTTGGATATACACATGATTTATTTGCTATCAATGTTTGTCTAATGATTGGAAGTTGAGAACTACTTGTACTTTGTAGCACCTTTGTTTCTGCTCTATCTGTTGGATTGTAGGTCTCAAATCTTGTGAACTTTGATCTTTTCTGAGTTGTTACTAGTGTTCATAAATTTGGTTTATTTTTTTTAGGAAGAAAATGAACATCAAGGTGAAGGCAGTGACTTCCTCGGATTCAAATGCAAAGAAAGCAAATTTGTTTGCTACCAAAAAGGAAAGAGTTAAACTACCAACATATGATGATGATGTTCTTGGAGGAAAGGAATACCACATCAGTGAATTTCTCAGCCAGCCTAGTGGAATTGCAGCAGTGTTGAACACAAAGGTCTTGCAATCATTTCAATCTCTTGATGCTAACACATACAGGTATGACACATCTTTAATTCTTTTCTGGTGGCTTAAATTATTCTTTAAATGGTTTGGTTTGTAGAATGCAAATAATTTCATTCATCTAAGTATTAAAGTTGAATTAAATTCAAGTTAAGTAATAGTTTACAATTGACTGTGCATACCTAATTCTGTTTCTATAGTCAGTACTGATGATGAAATAGTTTAGATGATACACTCAGTTTCACCATATACAAAATAGGTTGAAAATACTATTCCTTATATTTGGAATGTGTGACTATGGTCCTGTATGAGTAAGCAACTTAAGTAAGCTTATAGTTTAAGAGCTTATGTGAACAAATGAAGTAGATAAGCTTTAAATATTCTCACAAGTGCTTATGCCAGTAGATAAGCTTATATAAGCCAATCCAAAGAAGCCCTATAGAATCAGTTGTCTAAATCTTTTGGCTGTTTAGACGACAAAAACTTCTTTTTGAATATACCGTATATTATGAACTCTAGCAATTAATAACTATCTTATTGCACTTGTGATGTGGAAGAAATCTGAAATAGAAATAATTACTTATTGTATGTGCAGGTGTGAACTTTCTAAACTTAGACTTTTGAAGTTTGAAGTTTCTCCTTTCATTGATCTGCGTGTTACTTCAACAAATGAAGATTGCTTGGTTGAAATGATTTCTTGTAAGGTGTTCCCTTTATAGGATTTTTATAGCTTTATTTTTTTCTTTTGGTAGAGCAACAAATGGAACACACAAATACGCACAGTCACACGCACGATAAAAGGCATTGACATGCATGCAACTTATCCCTATGTATTAAATCTTAATCATCATTCTTGAAAATGGAATCACATTCAACATATACTCTTCTTCTCATGAAGTCACCTGATTACAAAGTCTGTCTTTTTCATGCTGTAACACACATACTATGAGCTTCAATCTTAAATCAAATAAACATATATTACCCTTTTGATTTGAAGAATTGTTGATTTCCTTTTCTTAAAATGAAGACTTAACTTTCTTCAATAAATCAATAGTAACTTTCCTAAAACATGCATATTGATTTAACTATTGCCCTAAGATTCGATAAACATGATATAAACTTCAGTTGTATTGAACATGCATCTTTGCAACATTCTTGGTCACTTATCCCATTTCATTTTTGGATACTTCACTATATATATATTTTTTTTGCAGTTTGAGGGTTCCGAAATTGTCGAAGAGCTAAACGACCACTTTTCAGGTATCTCTTTTGTATCCATAGATTTTTTTTATTTTTTTTTATTTTGAAAGAGTAGTTTTTATTTATTTTTATACCATACTATTGGCGTAAAGTATCTACCGACTTTGCCGATGACTAATCTCTTCCAAGGAGCTTGGCTGACCACTTTTAGTGGAGCCTTTCCTACCAACCACATCTTTTCCATCCACAAGGCTCGAACTCAAGACCTTACTTAAGAGATTGAAGTCCACTTTTAGTGGGGTCTTTCCTACCAACCACGTTTTCCTGTGTCACAGCAATGTTTATTAATCATTTCTATGGATTTGCAGCACTTATGGTAAATCACATGACATGGGGTGATGCTGATGCTGAATCATTTTTGGAAGTTGATGTGAAGTTGAATCTCACACTTGAGGTTGCTCTTATACTCAAACTAAAAATATAGCATATACTATTAGTTTTCACATTCATATTTGATTCCTCCTTAATCCTTGTTATTTCAATTTCTTATCGGCATATAATGTAAACATTTTTCAACATTACTTTACTTTTAATTTTCTTACATCTAAAAAATATTCTGTTTTATAGATCTACACGCGACCATTCACCGTAATGCCTATTTCAGCTGTTGAAGGTCCGGGAAACATGTGAGTTATTTAGTTCATAATCTTACAACTAACTCAATGTAAAAACTGATGAACTGAATGACAACTCTTAACCAAATTTGATTGAATGGTTTGTCTGAGAACAAATATTCTTTCTAACTTTCAATGTTGTAGTTTTATCCTTGTGATATTATATGATTCTATGCAACTTATTGATTCAGAATCAGATATTATAATATAGAAAATGTGGCTATGTGCAGAATGATGCAAGCTTTGGTGGACAAGCTCGTGCCACTTCTACTTCAACAGATGGTACAAGGTTATGATGAATGGGTTCAAAAGCAATTGTATCATCTAAACCAGTCTTCTAGTGCAGGAAATTTTGTAGTAGAAACAACAGAGGGAGGGAGAACCTTTTGATGTTTATGAAAATGAGAGAGAGAAGAAAATGATTAGTACAAGCATTTGGTTTCAATTAAATTTACTTTTAGTTTGATAAGGAATGACATTATTATATACTTATAAGTGTTATCTTGAGCTTTGCAGCCTACTTTGGTCTCATTGAGACTTCAAGATTCAACTCATCTAAATCTTTATACATGGCAAAGAAAATAACTTTGTTAACAGTGTAAACCGTTTCATGGTGAAATATAAAAAAAATAATAGTTTCAGAAATTTTGCAGTATTGACTATTGAGAAATGTCATTTTATGTAAAAAGTATGGGTCTGTAAAAAGTTATGGGTCTTAATTGATTATATACCATTTTTAAATCCACCTGTTTTGGATAAGTGAGAAGGCATGCTTGAAGAAAGAGACATATCTCTAAAGTATAAAACTTTATGCTGTAACTTTATAATTTAAATATTTTTAATCAGTAATAATATTATGAAATCAGGAAAAATACAACATAGTAATAGTAACAAGTATAATTTTTAGTTTGATTTATGTCTACAATTTTTTTTAATTGCACTTAAACGACAAACAAGATAGATTAGGGATGCTAAGCAAAGGTAGCTAGCTGCAGTGGCTTCAAGTGATATCGGAGGGTTATGAACAAAAAAATGCAAAGTATACATGACTTTAAATTTGCTCAAAATTTATTATGATCCTTACCTTCTAAACAATTATTTTGGTCATCTATGTTTAAAATGTTATACAGATTTTTTGATTAAAAAATGATATACAAATTTGGTAATCTCTATTAAATATGATTTGAAATATGTTACTCAGTATATATATTCAATATTTCCTAAATTAGAGGTGAAATTGAAATTCCAAATCAAAATCAGGATCAAAGTAAATTAAAGCCATGAGGAAAATCTGTATCACATTCAAGTTTTCATTTAACCAGGAGTACAATTCAAGCCTGAAGTTGAAAGCTACGGTCTACGTGAACAAACAAATGATATTTCAAACTAAAGGTAACAAGCAGTTTTCAATATTCTATATTTGAACCCAGTAACGTTTGTTTTTCATTCTCTGCAGAAAACTAGGTTCAGCCCATTATTTTGATTCACTGTCACAGTCCTCTATAACAGTTACTAAACAAGACTTTTGATTCAAAAATACCAAAACCTGATAGCTTGAGTTGCAGATATTTGACATTATGAAATTTATGAACATTTTACCACTACCTGACTTTTCATCTCATCAAGCAAAATGTCTACTGTCATTAATGAAAATAGCAGGTTCAATATTTCCACTATTGCAACATTTAACACTTTCTTAATAGGAACACACCAACAAAATTGACCAGTCAGAACTCAACTTGAAATCTAAGCAAACATGAATGATTGTTCAAACACAAAATTACATGCTTTAAACAGCAGAAACATAAGACAACAAACAATACTCACTTCCACGTTCAAAGACAAAAGTAGTAAACAAGCATGCTCAATTCCTGGACCACATTATTTGGTTTTCATGCTTCTCCTTTGAACTAGAAACATAGTATTTGGTTTTCTGGGAGTAATCCACGTGACTGTCCCTCTTACCGCCTTTATTTTCCCGCTCTTCCTACTCCCTTCTGTGCTTTCTTTCTCCACGATCATCATCATCCCTTCTATAATGCCTTCTTCCTCCATGACCATCATCATCATCCCTTCTGCGCTTTTTTTCTCCATGATACTCATCATCCCCTCTGTGCTTTCTTTCCCCACGAACATCCTCATCCCTTGAGCTCTTTCTCTCTCTGTGATCATCATCTTCCCTTGAGTTCTTTCTTTCTTTGCGATCATCCTCTTCCCTTGAGTTATTCCTTTCTTTGCGATCATCCTCATACTTAGAGTTCTTTATTTCTACACTGCCATCCCCATCCCTTTTGTTTTGTGCTTCTCTATGACGACCCTCATCCCTTAAGTACTTTCTTTCTACAAAATCATCTTCATCCCTCAAGGTCTTCCTTCCTACACGTTCATCCTCAATCCTTCTAGTCTTTGTTTCTCTAAGATCATCCCCGTACCTAGAGCTCTTCTCTCGTCGGCCATCGCCATCCCGAGAGTTCTTTCTTTCTCCATAATCATCCCCATCCCTAGAGCTCCTTTTCTCTCCACGGCCATTGCCTTCCCTTAAGTTCTTCCTTTCTCCATAATCATCCCCATCCCTAGAGCTTCTTTTCTCTCCACGGACATCGCCATCCGGAGAGTTCTTTCTTTCTCTACTGCCACCCTCATCCCTTAAGTTCTTTCTTTCTCCATAATCATCTCCATCCCTCAAGGTCTTCCTTCCTGCACGTTCATCCTCAATCCTTCTGATCTTTCTTTCTCCGTGATCATCCTCATCCCTCAAGTGCTTTCTTCCTGTATGATAATCTTCATCCTTTCCATGCCTTCTCTCTCCACGACCATCTTCATCTCTTAAGCTCTTCTTCTCTCGGTGGTCTTCCTCATCCCTTTTATGCTTTCCATCTCTTGAATCATCTTCAATCCTTCCATGTTTTTTTTCTTCATAATCATTATCATTTTGTCCCTTCCTTCTTGTTTCATAATCCTCCCTATTCCGATCAATTCGTCCAACAGATTGTGATTCAACATCCCTGTTAAAATTTCTGCCTCTCTGATCAGAAGTTTCATTATCATTCCCTCTGATCCTAGCTGACTTAGAATAACCATCTCTTTCTTCATTTTCATTTTGATAAATTCGAGATTTTGACTCAGACTCTGTTTTACCAAACCTCCTATCCTTCCCACCATGCTCAGCAAATTTGACAGTCTCCCTATCTCTATCTCTATCTGCATCAATGTTCTTTTCACCCTTTGCCATTGTTTGACTTCTAGAATCTGGACCCTCTTTATAATCTCTCCCATATGATTTTCTTAAAGAATCCAATCCATCAACCTTAGCACTATTTTTCCCTTTTCCTGCAGCATTACCTCTGTCATTTATTTCCTCCTTTGGCTCACCTCTCTTCGCTACAGTCCCAACTTTTCTAGTTCTTCCATACCTGTGATCACTATCACTGCTGCCTGATTCACTATCACTGCTACTCTCATCAGAGGAAGAGTATGCCCGCCTTTTAACATGTTTGTCTTGTCCTGAAGCATGCCTAACGCCGCCTCTACCAGAGTCCTCATTAATAGAACCATACCTCCTTGTTTTCTGTTTCTCAAGTTTACCATGTTTCTCTTCCTCGCTATCAGCATCAGATTCCTCTTCGGAATCATGACGTTTGCTCGACTTTGCATGTCCCTTCACTTCGTTAGTCCTATGCCTGGGCACGCCTTCATGATGATCAGAATCACCGTCTGAATCATGCCTCTTACTAGCCTTTGCTGGTTTTTTATTACTTTTTCTTGCACTCTTGCTATCATCAGTATCAGAAGAAAAATCAGTATCATCACTGTCATCCACCCTGCCTTTCTTGCGGTGCTTAGATGTGCTCTGCTTCTTTTTAGCCTTGACCTTCCTCTTAGCATCACTATCAGAATCAGATTCATCACTACTGTCGGTACTCACTCTACTGTGCTTCCTTCTACCTGTTTTCTCATCATCTGTACTGCTATCTGAATCAGATGAACCATCCTTGTACTTTCTCTTGGGAGTTCCACCCTTCTTGTGGCGCTTTGTATCTTTAACACTCTTTTTCTTAGTAGTTTCTTCTTTTTGAACTTCCTCCAGTTGTTTCTTCCGACTGAAATCTCTGTCCAAAAAGGAATGTTCAGGTTTCAAAATATGTTTTGCATCAGCAAAAGAAACATCTTTCCCTTCATTTCCAGCCCCTTCATCATTCCCATCTGTAGTTAATTCATCAGCTTCAGATATTATGCCAAGAGCAGCTTTCAATGTTTCCATCTGTTTTTCCTTTCTAGCAGCAATTTGGTGACTTTGTGTATCAGAAATCCTGAAAAACCCACATAAGTTTTTGTTAGTGATACTTAGGTGTTAACTTTGCAAACACAATTCACAAAAAAATAGTTGAGCGTAAGCCTTTCTGTAACTGCATTGATAAGCAATGAGAATCTTGCAGATATTTTTTTCATGGAAAAAAAGTCATTCTAAAATTATTGGGTATAAGTATTTATAACATATGGGAATCTGAAAAGAAAAAAAAACAGGTTTTATGATTATTTTAAGCTCTGTTTGGGAAGGCTAGGTCCATATGTTGACATATATTTGATATTTAAAAAAAATTAAAAGAACATCATGATTAATGATCATATAATAGTTCGATCAGACTTGGTTGATTTAAAAAAACATTTTAGTGTCCTAATTTAAAAAACAAGCCCTCCCACCCTTAACCCTCCATCCAAACAAAAAGAAAAACTTATTCTTTACACAACCTTAAAATCACTTTTTTCAAGCTTAACCAAATGGGCCCTTAAAATATTATCCCCTGAAACTAAAAAATACAACAACAACCAGCAGTCTAATTCCAGTCTCTAAATCACACACAACAACCAGTCTAAAAAATACAAATTGAAGCAGCATTAATCCAACATGCTAATCTTTTTTTTTATCAGCAGAGTCCCGTGCAAATAGTTAATTCATTAATTTATGCAATTCATAAACCGCCCCTAACATGAAACCAACCACTTAATTCAAATCCACAGACAAAAACTATGCGGCACCCACACTGCTCATTGAAGGCGTGTCATGCACACTGACATGTGTGATTATATTGAATTTTATTTTTCTTAAATTATTATTGGTATCAAGGTGTTCAGTGTCCGTGCTAACCAACAATTCATAGAGAGCATCGACAATTCAACAAACAGCTTAAAGATCATATCATCACTCATACCCACACAACAACTAAAACAATCAATGATCAGTAACTGCATTTATAAGCAATGAGAACCTGTATATTTCAGATATTTTTTTCATGAAAAAAAAAGACAATTTAAATGATTGTGTATAAGTATTTAGAATATATTGGAATCTGAAAAGAAAATAAAAAAGGTTTTATGATTATTTTAAGCTCTGTTTGGGAAGGCCAAGTCAATATGTTGACATATATTTGTATTTAAAAAAAATTAAGAGAACAACATGATTTATGATCATATAATAGTTCGATCACACCCTAAACCCAAACCCTCCGTCGAAACATACCCTCAGGAAACTGCTTAGAGTTGATTCTTAACAGATGGGTAGTAATCAAAGAAAAAGAAAAACCTATTCTTTGCACAAATCCCAAAAAAAAACCACATTTTTAAACAACCCTAAAATCACTTTTTTCAAGCTTAACCAAATGGGCCCTTAACATTACCCCCTGAAACTATGTCTAATAGCATTCAGCCTCTAAATCACCCACAACAACCAGTCTAAAAAATAAAAATCAGCATTAATCCAACATGCTAATTTTTATTTTTTGTTATCAACAGAGTCCCGTGCAAACAGTTAATTCATTAATTTATGCAATTCATAAACCGCTTAACATGAAACTAGCCACTTAATTCAAACCCACGGACAAAAACTCTGTAGCACCCACACTTCTCATTGAATGTGTGTCATCTACACGACACTGACACATGTGATTATATTGAATTTTAATTTTCTTAAATTATTACTGGTATCGAGGTGTTCGGTGGCCTAGCTTGTGTCTGTGCTTCATGTGACAAAAACAATATCATGCTAACCAACAATTCACAGTTAGCATCAACAATTCAAAAAACAGCTTAAAGACCAAATCATCAGTCATGAGTCAAACATCAACTAAAACAATCATTAATCAGTAAACAATCCTAATACAACTATCAAAATCCAAACTACTCACTTATCCATATTGGATCCATCGTTTTCGTCAGCTGCGGCCTCCAAGTTATTCCTCGCCTCCTCAAGCTTCTCCGCAATCTCAGCCTCAGTATAACCCTGATCAATCAGCTTATCTTCAAGAATAACAAGCTTAAGCTGAATCTGACGCTTTCGATCATGCTCAAGAATCTCTTTATTAGCCTTTCTACTAACACCAGCAGTACCTTGATCTCCCTCAAACCCCTTCATATTCTCAGCAACCTTCGAAGTTCTCGGCTTCACGAAGAATTTGTTGCTCTGAATGTACCCATTTGTACCTGACCCTCTTGGGGTTTGCAATCCTATTCCGTTGTACATATTGTTCGCAACAAATCAAACACTGCAATAGAAAACCCCAAAAAAGTATCTCAGAAACCCTAATTTCAATAGAAATTCTTAGATCTTATATATAAATCTGATGCAAGTAACAAATTGAAGAGCGAATTTGTTGTTATTGAAACCTAGAAAACTAAAGTGAACAAAATCAGAAACCGTAATTTAAAGAACGGAAATGTAAAGATAAAAAAATTTACCGTAAAAAAGAAAGGTAGAAGAATTATCGCCTTCGAAAAGCGATTATAACGGGGAAACGAAGAAGCTAGAAATGAAGCAGTGATTCTGATAGCGACAATGTTGATATTTCACGAGTGCCGATTCAGATATTATTTTGGGGATAATACTATTTGCACCGCTATTTTGGTTAATACACCACATACAATTCTTCTAGTATATGCTTTTTAAGTGTTTTTTTTTAAATGTTATCGATTAGATAAGAATAATTTTAAATATTAAAAAAATGTAATAAATATTATATGAATATATATATGTCTGTTTTTCTTTTTATTATTAAAAAAAGTGTAACAAACTAAATTAGTATATTCATACTTACTTTTTCATTATCCCAATTATACCTTTAAACAATTTTGTCTATAATAAAGATTTTTGTTAATGTCATTAAAAAAAAGAATTTTGATTTTTTTTTTTTGTTATATTGTTAGTGTCATTGAAATAAATAATCATGGTTAGTTTGGTTTGTTATAACTTGAAGGTAACGAACATTTATATTTTTAGTTTTAAACAAAATCAAAATTTCATAAAAAAAAATATCGTTCATAATTTTCAAACATTAGCAAAATAAAAAAATGAAAAGACGTACACCCATCTTTTCTTTTCGCTAGTATAAATTAAATATTTTACGACATTTTTTTTCCTTCCTATATTGATTAAGATTTAAATAGGCCCGACAATTTAACAGAAAAATCAGATATAAACATAAAATAATTTTAAACTTTCATGTAATAACAATCGTGTATTATGTCAAATCACGTCATTTCACTCTACTTTAGTGACGTAATGTAGAGAAATAGTTTACTCTTGTCAAATGTCGTGTAAATTTAATTTGCACTAACAAAACATATTTATTAAACTCTCATTTTAAAAAGAGTCACGTTAACATGGTCTCTTTGCTCTGACTTTAAACGGGGCCTTCGCAAATGGGCGGTGTAATTGGTCCCTTCGGATTAGTCGGTTCTTGAATCGGATACTGAGTTTTAAAAAAAAAATGGTCTCTTTGCTATGAGTTGAGTAATTTAATTGGTTTGAACTAATAGATTAAATAGTTGAGAAGTTAAAAGTCTAGGATTCAAGTCTTGGTAAGGAGAAAAAAATACTAATATACTAACAATTAACTTAGTAACATTTAAGATTAAAAAAAAATCTCTTTGGACATTTTTTAAGAAATTAAAATTATTTTCATTTTGTGATGAAAATATAATGTTGTTCATGCCTTCCAAATTGTGTTTTGGGAAAGTTCACAATCGTGCCAAATCACGATTTGGCAAGCGTGTCACGATTTTAGTAAGCAGTGAGCAAGGTTTCCTGGGTGCTCAATCGTGACACGATTTTGGGAAAACGTGTCACAATTTTCGGCTTGCTGGACACGTTTTCAGGATAAGGTTGGTCGTACCTTGGGTCGTACACACCAAACGTGTCACGATTTGACAAAACGTGACACAATTTTGACAGCTGAAGACTACTATATAAGTGTTTCTATGCAGATTTTGAAGGAGATCTAGAAGAGTGAGAAACTTGGGAAATCAAAGGAGGTAACTTTAGGGTTGAGGGTCTTTGATTAGAATTCTCTTGGGTTGGGAAACATTGTAAACACCTTGGGTGAGTGAAAATCATTGAGTGTCTTGTTCATTGGTGAGATTGGAAAAATGGGTAGAGATTAGGGTTGTTCATTGTGAGCTTGTTGAAGCTAATTTCTTGTAACTCATTTGTATCTCTTTGTAAGAACTCTTTGACAGTGGATTAGAGAGATCAATCTCTCCCCAAGATTAGGTCAAGTTGGACCGAACTGGGTCAACAATCTTTGGTGTGTTTGTTTCTCTTCTCTCTTTATCTTTTGCTTGTGGTTTTGTGCTTTTCACTTTGATTACTAGATTAGATCTAGGTGTTGTTATTATTGTTGTTGCTTGTGTTTACTTTGAAATTGGTTACTACTTTCCTTTGCTCCACACATCATTGTTTGTATTGATGTGAAATTTAAGTCCGAATTCACAACATATAAATTTAAAATTTTATTGATGTTGAGAGTAGATGCGAGGACCTTCAGAGTAATGCAGCTGAAACTTTTTATTTGAGAGAGAGCTCTCTTTTTGTTTTCCCTTTTTCTCTTTTATTTTAACCTTGTACACCAAAAACTCGACAAGAGTGAGTGAGTGAGGGTATTAGAGAGTTCATATAGAGTAAGTTGAAATGTAAGTTAGAGTTTGAAATGTGTTGTTTTTGGTTAAATTAGATTTTTTATCTCTTAAATTAATCTTAGGTTCTACGTCAAAAAAAAGAAGTTAATCTTAGGTAATGTAAAAAAAAAGTTAATTTTAGTGATGTGTTAACTTTCATTTTCATCCCTTAAATTTCAAAATTTAAACAACGTGATACCTTAAGTTTTTTTTTTTTATCACTCAATTTATAAATATTAGATCATTTGGTTTTTAAGTTACAAAATTTAGATACTCTAGTTCTCCCTATCATGGACCAAAATGTCATAATATTTGTAACATAAGTGACTAAAGTGTTAGACATTCTCAATATACGAAAAAACTTGAGACTAAATTGTATAACATTTATAATGTAAGGGATAAAAATAAAACGAAACAAATTCATGGGACCAAAAATATAATATATCTTTTTTTTATAGGAAATATCCTTTTATATATATATATATATCAAGTTTGAGCCGGTCCGTGTTGAACGGTAAAATTGTAACAAATAACAATAGATTATTGCTCTTCTCCCTTTCTTATATGCTCAAAACTGTCAGATTACATTACTGAAAACTTGTTTCCGATATAAATTTGCATTTTAGCGGGACTACATGAACAATCAGCTAAATAATATAGGACCAGGATTTGCTGTTGTTCAAAAATGACGCAGTTACACACTGTTTTGCATTTAAGCCATTGGATTGGATTACAATATTGAGAGGTCTTGTGGCACAAATTCATCCAACGGCTGACATTAAAACTGTGGGAAAAGTTACGGCACCAAATTTCAATCCAATAATATACATCATAATAAGATAAGATAAATTAAGATAAGATACGACTAGACAATACATTATAGATAATTACGATATGCACATGTCACTTTTGTACATTGGCATTGGCTCAACAAAAATGCACAAAAATGTACTGAATTATTACTTCCACGACCAAAAGTGAGAAGTGCGAACCCAAAAAACCAAAACATAAAAAACAATTTAACATCAAAAGAATTTGAACACTCAACTAAACTCTAGACCGCTCCTCTAAATACCTATAATTTGGAAAACAATTTCAATATCAACAGTCACTTCCATACTTTGAATGAATTTGAATTTTGATGAGTATACATTCTTTTTCTGTCAAACTCCTTCATGTTATGCAGAGAACATAAAACTAAGTTTAATGACCCTATACAAATAATGATGGCCTTGTAACATAAGGAGGAACATGAGGGTTAGAGGATTTTCAAATCCATCTAATTATATGTGTTTTGCTATGGCCAATACATCTTTAAGAATATATAGAACAATGCAAAGATATTAGTATCAGATGGTCAAGGAATAAAAAAATATTAATTAAACCAATTATAAAAAATGTTCAACTATATTGATGTTGCATCAGCATTCCAGGTAGTTCTCAGGCTAAATCTATATGAGCTACAAGTTCATGCCAACAAAACCATCTGAGCTACAAATATAACCCTAAAGATGCATCTCAAAAAGTAAGCCTAGTTCATCAAGATTGATTCTTCTCAATAGTTTCACTCTCCCCAACTTCATTTTCCTTTCCCTAACATGGCATTTCCAATATATACTCATTCCATTTCACAATTCATGTGATCATCTTCTTCATTGTCTCCTCCAAATATCTAGTTAGAGTATTTTTAGCCCTTGCAGTTGCAGTATGTCTTCAGCTTTGTAGAGCTCGTGTAAAACAACACCTAACTGTGGTGGTTCAAATCCTGAAAACAAAAATAATTATTAACATACTAACATTTTTCTGCGGTAAAAACAAATACCAACATTTTTCTATACATAAAAAAAAAAAGGTTAATAGTGTTTTTCACCCCTGTAATATATGTCATTTCCGGTTTTCGCCCCTATAAAATTTTCGGTTTGATTTGCATCATGGTAATTTTTTTTCTAGAATTCCCCGTATCCAACTCAGCAACTTCGCTTATGTGACGCTGATTTGACATTTTTTTTTTACTTGGCCACGTGTAAAAAACAATTCCACATCAGATTTTCTTTTTAAAATATTTGAAAATTAATTTAAAAAAATCATAAAAATATTCAGATTTTTTTCCAAAAAAATTAAAAATTACAAAATTCAGAAAAAATGTAAAGATTTTTTCCAAAATAAAAAAAATAGTTGGATTTTTTTCAAAAAATTTAAAAAATCAGAAGAAAAAACTATAAGAATTTTTTTAAAATTTTAAAATTAGAAAAAAATCAGAAAATATAATCAGTTTTTTTTAAAAAATTAAAACAAAGGTCAGATTTTTTTTAAAAAATTCTGGAATTTTTTTTAAATTATATACAGATTTTTTCCAGAATTTTTTTAATTTTGAAAATTTGCTTTTTTTGTATTTTGAAAATTAAATTCCAGAATTTTTTTAAAAAAAATCTTATAGTTTTTTCTGATTTTTTAAATTTTTTGTAAAAAAATCTGACTATTTTTCTGTTTTTTTTATTTCGGAAAAAATCTTGATATCTTTTCTGAATTTTTTTTAAAAAAATTGATTTTTTAAATTTTTCTAAATTTTTTTGGATTTTTTAAAATTAATTTTCAAATATTTTATAAATAAAATCTGATGCTAATTTTTTTTTTTACACATGGCCAATTTAAAAAATAAAAAATGAAAAAAAAAATGCCAAATCAGCTTATTTGCTGAGTTGGATTGGGGAGGGGGTATTCTAAAAAGAAAAAAAAATTACGAGGATGCAAATCAAACCAAAAATTTTATATGGCCGAAAACCGGAAATGACATATATTACAGGGGTGAAAAACACTATTAACCCAAAAAAAAATAGTATAATTAATTTCTTTAACCACAACAATAGGATGTAAGAGCAATATGTACAAAGCGAGTGGATCCAGAGTTGATCCTATAGTATTAGCTTCTCTCATTGGTTTTCATTTTTCAAATTTTAAAATGAAAATTAACACAGTGATCCTTAAAAATGGCTTGTAAAGGTGTTTTCAAAATGACCTTTGGGACTTTATATTGCATAAATTGAAGGGATAATTGCGTCCAATGGCTTGTCCACTCAACTCTTCTTCAACCCTAATGGAACAAACCATTGGAAAGAAACTATCCCTATAAGCTGATGATATAAAGACTACATATCTTATTTTAGTGATAAAACTGTGAGATGAAGATTGAGATAAAAAGCTAGAGGGATGATAAAACTGTGTGAATGTTATGCGGTTAAGAATCATGGGTATCGTTTTTTTTTTTGTGAAGAAATGGGGATCGTTTTTATAGGTGGTGAAATTTATGGGATTTGGAAAGGAAAAAAAAAACACAACGGGCAATGAGTCAATCCGTGAGATGGTCAGAAGGGTGTTTTGGACCGTTGGATTGTTTTAATCGACGGTTTACATGGATTGAAAAGTTTCACATGGTGACGTGGATGAGGGGTTCCACTTCCAATAGTTAATACTATTTTTTATTTAGCGTTGATATTTCACAGGTAAAACAAAACAAATCAATGTGTTTTGAAGGAGAAAATGAATGAATGTTTATTTCTTTTTGTTCCAAAATATAATGGACAATTTTTTTAAAATAAGTCGATGTTAAAAAAATACAAAATTAATTATTCTCATGAGTATAATTCAGTCTAGAAACATTGCATTGTGCAAGAGCATGGATTCAAACTCTACTTGATAAGAAAAACTAATTATGCTACATTGCAAAAAAAAACCCCAAATGAAATGACTTGTTATATTCGACTAGACATAGTACGATCAAGCCAAGTGAATTGCGTGATTGTGTTGATGTTTTTTCCTTCGTTTTATTTTAGAGAAAAAAAAATAATGTTAATGAAAAATTGTGGATTTTAAGGTGACGGTCCAACAAATTCTCCATTGTGTACCACTCAAATTGACCGTTGGGTTAAAATAAAATCTACATGATTTTTTAGTCATTCACACACATGATTTATGATATTTCTCTCTCCATGCATATCTCTCTCAACCACAAACACAACATCTTGAGCTTCAACAAAAAAGGTGTTTCAGGTTAATCTTTTTATGAATTGGTTATGCTCTCATTAATTAATTCATTTGTGGAGGATTATGCAATAAGAATGAAATGAGTTTTTGGCTCTTTTAAAGCCAAGAACCCCCGATGAATAATGTCAACACTTGGTTCACTCTCTTCCCCTCGTCGGTAGAAAAAATTGAATATTCACTCGTTCCTACCCACTTCCTCTTTAGTCTTTACTCATTTTCACCATGCTTGAATTTTTATAGTACACGTCTTGTGGATTTGGCATATTTTTTAAGTTTTTAATTTTTATGGTAATTTTTTTTATTTCAAAAAAGGAAGACCGGGGTGAAATCTATGAGTAGTAGTTGTAATTTTTTATCTCGCAGATATGTAGTTGCAGTTTTAGATCTAATCGTAAAGCACCAATCAAATTTTGCAGGATGAATCTTGGAGGCTAATGGAGAAATCTATGAGGTGTTAGGTTGGAGGGATTAATTATTTATTAAGTACTACTATTAAAAAGTTATAAATGAGCGATGTGTACATATATGACTCACTAAGTATCAAAAAATAGATTTCTTCATTGTGGATGTTCTAAGATGCCCTTGTGATAAAAAGAAACCGAAGATTTAAGAAACATAATATATTCACAAATAAGAAACCTTTTCTTGAAACATGTACAACTATAAATTAGTACAATAAGGTTGAAGCACAATAAATCAAAGATGATCCTATGCATGTGTAGACCTAAAGTTAACTTCAAACAAATAAAAGTGATGTGAACCCTCTTTTGATCACCATCTCTCTTAACCCTAAGCTTCATGTTTAGGTAACGCGTAAGACTAAAGCTTTAATGACTTTATCCTTGGGTCCGCCTTGCGATAAATATTCTTAAGAATATCCATTTAAAATATATTTACATTCATATCTTCACATAATTTCTCAACACCATTTAAAGTAAATCACAAAAGTATCAATGTAACATATTGGTTTTTCACCTACTATAGCAACAGACTTCAGGCGCTTACATTACATCCACTTCAACATCAGAATTAGACTCGCCCTTATTTCCTTCTAGTTCTTCAAAATAATCCTCCCGAACATTATTGGCTAGCATAAGTGCAATCAACCAAAGCAGAGATGAATCAAGAGATAAAAATGCACCACCTCCAAGGAGACCAGTTTTAGATGTAGGGCATGTGTAGTTGATATCGTTATGCACGTTGCGTGTAAGGTGCATCTGTTCCGTGATCGTTGGCCATATTAGGAACGTTGCAGCTAATCCAGCAGTAAACCTAAAGTAAATAGAACATTTCACATAATATATAAAAATGAGAATAATTTAGATATCTAATGTAAATATCATTTTGCAAATATAATCTCAAGGGATAGTGTTCAAATTCAACCAAAACAGGTGTAGAATGATTATCATTGTTATCGTTATTAATACTAATTTTAAAAAGATTATTATTGAATATTGCTCATAAATTTATTGTAAAATGAGATTCATGATTTTAGTTCGATTAACAAATATTGTAACAACTACAACCTTTCATAGTGGATAACAGAGTCCAAAATTTTATTTTGAAATAATACCACAAGAACCAACTTATAATTATGATCAAAGTATAATTTGAATCTTCTATTTCAAGAAAAATAATGATAAGAATACATTTGTTTATTGAGATTTAGTAGCTGAAAATGTAATAAAATTTTGAAAAAGAAAGGGTGAAGAAACATACAATGCAACATTGAAGAATGTTGAGAAACAAAAGTGTTTTAACATAGCTCCTTGTGGAACAACCTTTCCTTTGTAAGGGTAGAACAGAGACATATACCCAACTACGGTGGATACGATAAGAAAAATTGTGGAAAGAACGCCCAGTATAATAGTTGGATTAGATGGATACTGACACATCACAAATATACCATCGTTACTAGGTACTGGTGTTCCAGCTGCAGGCTGCCATAACATAAAATATCATTTTATATATTTGTATACATATGAGTGCATATATCATGATAATCAATGTTTGTTATCAATGCATAAATAACAGAAATAAATTACATGTTTTAGAATGAAATCAATCAAGTCACAATTACAAACATGATATATATATATATATATATATATATATATATATATATAATAAATTACTATATATATATGATGTCTAATGACTTCATATCAAGACACCATCTTGTGTTCTTACATAATTATTTTGTTATCCAAAAATAAAATGTCGACGTCAAATGTGTGATCACACATTTGCTAACACGGTTCATCAAATTAAGATTGAATAACATGTGTAATCTTCATATGATGGTTCATCATGTAACTGCATCAAATGCGTGAAAATTTCTCAACTACATGATATAAATGAAATCCATGACATCATTTATATAAGTTATTTCTCTACACATATGGAAAATTTTCATTTTGATATTATGTTGAGAAAGCAAAAACATATTAACAAATATATCATCTCATCCTTTAAAGGTTTCTCAAATAAATCTCATCATTTAAATGATCAAATCTATTATTACTTATGATTCCATTTCACATTCTTGTGTTTGTTACCTTCTTATTTTCTGCAATAACCCCCAAAACAAAAGACACGACGCCGCACACTGTCACAATGGAGCCCATTTGTTTCATCGTGGCCACCATTATGCTATGCAATAAACACATTTCAAATTACAAATATTAGTAATTAACATTTAACAACATATAAGCAACATTGAAACAATGAAATTCACAATAATAACTAGTTACGTGCTTGAAAATGTGTAGACTTAAAGCGAGAGGAGGGCGAGATGATATGGTTGTGTAAATATTTGTTTACCTCTCTCTCATGCTACTTCTTTTTGTCTCGCTAGTTTCATTGCACGAAAAGAGAACATGCATAAAGATTTTATGATTAGAGGACCGTAAAATTCGAGTGTGTTAACTTTGTTTAGATGGTAGCAGCTAGCAATCACCGCTATTTATGCAAATAAGACCAATAAGTCATCTTGTTTGCCTTAATTTTGATACCAATGATACAATAAATTCAACCATGAATTTGGATGCGAATTGTGGTTACATTCACCATTTTTATCTTTTCATATTTCAAATTAATAATAATAATCAATTATTAATAAATAAAAGGCGTCAATGCGTCAAAATCGTTTAATTTATGAATGTGTCGCAGAAGTTTTATATGATAATGAATCTCTTTTTGGATAGAAACATAGATGCAACGAGTCATCCAAGTCATACCCATTCAACAACCCTCACAACCAATCAAGGAACACTAACCAATACTTCATCAAGAACTGACCCAACAGATTAAGAGACCTGGAACAAAAAATTAATGAGGCCTTTTAAATTTTTTCTTTTAACAAAATATTTAATTTTGTGGAGATCAAAATTTGAACTCATGACCAAAATTATTTGAGGTTTTTTCAATAATCAATTAAGGTATGCAAATGTCTATAATTTATTTGTATTGATTCATAATTTTTTCCACTCAAATTTTCACAAATATTAGATTATTTTAAGATTTTTCTTCGGCAAAAACCTATAGCATCCATGACATGAGTATCTGTACTAGTTATGCTACAATTAAAGAAAGCAAAAGCAGATGCAATCCCATAATAATCTCCAAACCATGCAAATACTTGTGCTATTGTACAAGTTTGAAGACATCGCTGGAAACATGAAATGGATAATATATTGGATTAATTAATAAAATGTACCACTTAACAAATAAAAAAAATTAACATAAGATTTAACTTATGCAGTTGAAACTAAACAACATAAATAATAAATGACAAATTTTTCATCGAATGGTTATTTTCAACGTAATTGATAGAATGATTATGGTTTTTAAATACATGCATCAACTGGTAAGGATCAATTTTTGCAAATTTTAAACGAGCTTTCACGGACATGGTTCAAATATTTGCCTCCTATTTTTTATTTTTTTTTGTATTAGGGATGAATATTTGTCTCTTTTCTTATATTTATCAAAGACAAATATTTGTCCCATATTTCTTTTTAATATTTATCGGTGAAAAATGTGTCATGTGTTTCTTATAATTATATTTGTCACATTTTTTCATGTATCAATGACAAATATGTGTCATGTGTTTTATATATATATATATATATATATATATAATTGATAAATATTTCTCCCTTATTATTTTGTCATCAGTGACAAATATCATGTCTTGCACTTTTTCATGTATAAACGATAAAGATTTGTCCTAATTTTT
>Ga0315913_1001971_pt1 | contig 23529 bp, 8 predicted proteins | sample MpolsnodulesMG_FD_207736 | JGI IMG/M metagenome (GOLD analysis project Ga0315913, IMG submission 207736) | Medicago polymorpha root nodule microbial communities from Los Angeles, California, United States - small nodules | ecosystem: Host-associated > Plants > Roots > Nodule | place: USA...
TAAACATAGATTAAAAAATGTAAACATCTAACTAAACAAAATAAAACTTAACACATGCAAAAATAAAAATCACAAATTTTAATTGCCGCACGTATTTTTAATATAAGACATAACACATGTAAAACTTAAAAAAACACATAACAAAACCAATTTAAATCATAATTAAACATAAAGAAAATAATAAAAGTTGAAATAAAGAAAATATAAAGAAAATAATTAAACATAAAGAAAAGACTTAAACAAAAACACATTTAAAGTTGATATAATAATTAAACAAACACACATGATTAAAAAGTAATAAAAATAACACTTACGTTATCTGAATTATACCAAAGCGGCAATGCCACATGATTAGCATAAGAGTGCAGCATAGATATATTTTCCGGTCCTCCAGGAAAGGGAGGCTCCAAAGGTAACACTGTTGGGGCAGTCACTGCAGCAATGTCATCATCGTCTGGTCTATGTTGTTGCTCTAGTATATGATCTTGGTCATACCCACCATCAGTGACATCGTGGTGAACCTGATCCTGATAATTCAGGTACTCCACCTCGGACGGGTCAACAACTTGTGACTCTTAAAGATGTGTAGCCTGAGAAGTCCCTGAACCATCCCCCCTCCGACCTCTTCCCCTCTTTAGTATATGTGTGTTTCTCCTCTCATTCTCCTTCCGCTGGCTTTGTGTCTGAACACGCCTACCACCAATCATCTTAGATGGATCAATCGGGTCCTGCTCAGACATATCTACACAAACAATTAAAAATTTAACATCATTTCCATAACCTAATCAAACACTTTGTGTGCATCATTTCAATATAATCTAAACTAAACCTTCACATTTCAATATAATCATTCACATCTCAATATAACCTTCACATTTCAATATGAACATAAACATTCAATATAATCATTATAATCATCATTTCAACATAAACATAAACATTCACATTTCAATAAACATAAACATAACTAAACCTAAAACCATTCAATATAATCATCATTTCAATATAACTTGTGTGCATCATTTCCATCATAACCTAAACATCATTCAATTTAATTCTCATAATCTAAACTAACTAAATAATCAATATAATTATCATTGAGGCATTTTATCAAACACTTTGTGTCCAAAGTATCAATCATACTCAAAATGTGTTTTTTTTGTCACCATTCAAAACCACATTATACTCTAACATCATTCAAACATCAATTAAAGCAACTACATTCAATTATAAACTACTTACAATATCATCAAAATTTCAATTCCAACATCAACCCTAACCACATGCAAACTGCCATTTTTTTTATAAAAAAAACCTACACAAACTAACATTATGATTAAAAATGAGTCACGATACTTACTTGTGATTAAATAGAGATGATGCACTTGATTTTCCTCAAAAATCGAAATTGAAGGACTTGGATGGTTTGGAAGTTTTTTTTATCAATTGAAGGAAACTAGAAAACTGAGTTTCTGTTTCGGTTTATGTTCACAGAACATCGGGAGTTAACTGCAGCCGGTTTTATATTTCCTCAGCAGTTAATTGCCGAGAGGTATTATCGTATTTTACATGTGTTTCTCAGCCAAACTAAATGTGTCAACAACAAATTTCAACTTACAAACTATCCACTATAAACTATAAGCTAGTTTCTTAACCTTGTCAAACTGAGTCGTAATGTTTTCCTAAAGACAACATTCCAGCTTTATCATATTATGCGACATTCAATTTTTTACCTAATCTTTTTTTTTTTTTTTACAAAAAAGAGGGCAGAGCCCAATTTTTTTTACCTATTCTATTGCTTAATAAAGTAATTAGACATACATTCCTAAATAAATAAAAAAGTAACTAGACATACATCTTTTTAGTTGGACATTTCATTTCAAGAGAAGAAACCAACCCACGGCAATAATTTCTTATCTTAAATCAACGATGTTTGAACGAAGTTTAAATGAATTAGTTTTATTGTCTATTAAAAAAATAAATATTAGATGAAATCGATCATTGTAATTTAATAAATAATTTTGCATCTCAAAAAGCTTGAAAAATAAATTTTACATATATATATATATATATATATATATTGAAAAAAGGCCTCATTCTTTTAGTTGTTTTCGTCTCTGTCCTCGTGAGCTTAACTAAGTTGGTAGAGACAATGCATAATATATGCAAGGTCCGGGGTTCAAACCCTGACCACCACAAAAAAAAAGTTGTTTTATGTCCCAGTAATGATTAAGACGGCTCTGTTACAGAAATCACTTGATTCGAATAAACCAAATAATTTATAGTGACATTTATGCTCTTAGCAAGTGACTCATGTGACTTACTACTCCGTACGGCTTCAAATGTAAACAAAAATTGATCCAAAAAGTCGATGTATTTGGTCGAAATTTAAAACCAAGTACATCACTTTTATTTGAAAACTTTTGACTATATTTAAGATGGGAGGAATATCTTAGAAAAAGAATCAACTTATTGTTTCTTCCTAATAATGTTTAAATAAATTTACGATTTTTGCAAAACAAAAACGTTTTAGTCCCTCTTTTATCTAATTAAATAATTGTGTGCTCTTTAGTTGTTCAATCTGCTTTTTTGTTTATTTATTTATTTATTTATTATAACCTGTTTAATTTTTTTAAAAGTAAAAACAATGTAATTATACAAAAGTACTGGACTTTATTTTGGTTTTGACTAATGCTGGATTTAAAATTAATAAAACAAATTCTTGTTCATTATCATCTTACACATTACAACTAAACACCAAAAGATTGATTTGTAAAATAATTGTAGCATACAATAATTGTAGCATACAATTTTGATCAACCATGTAATTAAGCAAGATGGAAGCAGGATTAAATTAAAATCTTAACTCTTACAATTTCGGACTGTGACTAATTATCACCAAGGAAATTTATTGGCTTTCATAACTTAAATTCGGCTAATGACTAATTATTATTATCATAAACTCAATTTGTAAGTGATCGGACTTCAGACCATTTTCTTCAAAAGCGCTTCTTGAGCAAGCTTTTCCCAGATATGCAAAACATAGAAAACATGGATTTGCTCCCCTTGCAAAAAAAGCTCTGCATTCCACTTAAGTGAATTCTTCTTAGCCTACAAAACATGCAAAAAAGGTCATCAAAACGGATAAACACAAGAGAGGAGTTTGTCATAAGTAACCACTCACCTCAACCGGAACAATGGGACAATATTTGGTCTTCATTGCCCAATCGCGTGGGGCGGAGCCTACCGGCAAGAAGCTCTCAACCGCGGGAGGCATGTTGTATTCACTGTAAAGCTTGAAGCGAGTAGGAGGATCTAAAAACAAAGACATGTTGATCAAAATGAAGTAGTCGAATATGCTCAGCAGAATGAGTTTATTTATAGGCAATAATGACTATTTTACAGTTGTCCATATGAAGGTTTAAACCATATATCCTAAAATTACAAGACTAAATTCTTACCTATGAGGTGGCACGTGTGCGATAAGTAAAAAAAGTTAAAATCTAGAGTAACTTGAATATTATTTGTTAAATAGTTTAGAAAATGTCGGGGGGGGGGGGGGGAACTAGTTTCCAGTCCTATACCATTTTTTGTATGATAATTTATTTTATATTAATAGATTTTTTTTCTTCAAAAAAAAAGATTTTTTTTGAAAATTCTATAATAGATTTGACTTGTATTATTTTTGTATATATTAATTTATATTTATATATTGAGTTCAATTTTAAATATATACATATGTATATGGGGTTTGCTAGGATACATCCACTGGTTATGACAATTGTCAATTGTTTGTCATGGAAGAGAGATATAATGTGTTAAAAAAATAGGAATTTGTTGGAGAGAGTAACTAACAAATGTTTGTTATGGAAAAAAGATAGCACATCAAATTTATTGGGAAAAGAGAGTGTGTGCAAAAAAAATAAAAATTTATTGATGGATTAATAAGAGTGCATAATAGGAAGAAAAAAAAAGCTCAAAAAATTTACTCTATAAATTTGAGTCTACTATTCTAATTTGTATTTTGTGTTTTTTTTACGTAATATTTATATTTTGAGTTGAATTAATAACTTTTATTTTGGTATTATTTTGACCAAACTATTATTTTAACAACTTATTTAGAAATTAAAAAATTGTTGTGCTTATCTTAATTATTTATAAATTATGGAAATAGACAAATAATTTATATAGAAATTATCAAAATAAAGTATGAAACTAAAATAATAGTTATTTAGAAATTATGAAAATAAGGAAATTTGTTAAGTAAAGAAGAATCAATAAATATTATTTTAATTTTTTGTTGACTAAATTTTTATTTTAATATTAATTATTTCTATACGTATATGTTAAATTTATAACATATTATTTGTATTATATTTATTATATTAGTCATTTAGCATATATAATTAAAATATGTAAACTTAATTGATATTTTTAAATCATACCATCTATTTTTTTTCCAACAATTGTACAAACCTAATGAATAGTTGTACATCATTTTCTTTTGACAAGTATTTGTACATTACTTCTAATTTTTTTTTACGTTATATTATTATTCTTCGCTTTTTATTTACAATAAAAAATACATCAATAATTAAATATTTTTAATAAAATTATCATTTCATTTATATATGGATTTTCTCAACCTGCATCAAAAGTTTAAAAGGTAATAGTTATTATAAAAAATGGATTAACAAATAAAAAAAGTTAAATTAATAATCTTTTTATAGAAATAATTATACATACTTGATCCTTATTGGATGTCGTTGTAAAAATACACGTCATAGTTTATCTATATAAAGTTTTATAAATATAATTACACATACTTGATTCTTATTGGATGTCGTTGTAAAAATGCACGTCATAGTTTTTTATATAAATTTTTATAGAAATAATTACACATACTTGATTTTTATTGGATGTCTGTATAAAAATGCATGTCATAGCCTATCTATATAAAGTTTTATAAATATAATTACACATTCTTGATTCTTATTGGATGTCGTTGTAAAAATGCACGTCATAGTTTTTTATATAAATTTTTATAGAAATAATTACACATACTCCGATTCTTGTCATGTCTTTACCATCAACTCACCTTTATTCTAAAGTTTTATAGAAATAATTACACATACTTATTCTTATTGGATATCAGTGTAAAAAGTACGTCATTGTTTGTCTATATAAACTCTAATTTTTGGGTAAGGGATAATGCATTATGTATGCCGGGGTCGGGGTTCGAACCCCGGACACCCCACTATTTCACCTTAAAGGTGAATTTCTTCAGCCGCTAGGCTACTTGACAAAAAAAAAAACTCTAATTGTTGTCATGTTTTTACCACCAACTCACATTTCCTCTAAAGTTTTATAGAAATAATTACACATTCTTAATTCTTATCAGAGATGTCGATGTAAAAAGTACGTCATAGTTTGTCTATATAAACTCCGATTCTTCTTGTCATGTCTTTACCATCGACCCACCTTTAATATAAAGTTTTATAATAATAATTACACATTCTTAATTCTTATCCGATGTCGGTGTAAAAAGTATGTCATACTTTATCTATATAAACTCTGATTCTTGTCATATCTATACCATCAACTCACCTTTAATTAATTTAAAGTTTTATAAAAATAATTACACATTCTTAATTCTTATAAGATGTCGGTGTAAAAAGTACGTCATACTTTATCAATATAAACTTTGATTCTTGTCAGGTCTTTACCATCAACTCACCTTTAATTTAAAATTTTATAAAAATAATTACACATTCTTAATTCTTATAAGATGTCGATGTAAAAAGTATGTCATACTTTATCTATATAAACTACTCTGATTCTTGTCATATCTTTACCATCGGCTCACCTTTAATTTAAAGTTTTATAAAAATAATTACATATTCTTAAATCTTATCTGATGTCGGTGTAAAAAGTATGTCATACTTTATCTATAAAAACTCTGATTCTTGTCATATCTTTATCATCAACCCACTTTTAATTTAAAGTTTTATAAAAATAATTACATATTCTTAAATCTTATCTGATGTCGGCGTAAAAAGTATGTCATACTTTATCTATAAAAACTCTGATTCTTGTCATATCTTTATCATCAACTCACCTTTAATTTAAAGTTATATAAAAATATTCTTAAATCTTATAAGATGTCGGTGTAAAAAATACGTCATACTTTATCTAAATAAACTCTGATTTTTGTCATATCTTCACCATCAACTCACTCTTAATCTAAAGTTTTATAAAAATAATTATGCATTCTTGATTTTTATCGGGTGTAAAAAATACGGTCATACTTTATTTATATAAACTCTGATTCATGTTATGTGTTTGCCATCAACTCACCTCTAGACAAAACACCAAACCAAACTCTCCTCTTTCTCTTCTTTTTCTACTTCCCCTTTCACTGAAATTTTAAGAGTATATATACTCGTCACCTCACTCCTCCTTAACCGTCTCCCTCCACCACCACTCTTCCTCAATTCTACTTTCAGGCTCTCTCTCTCTCTCTCTCTCTCTCTCTCTCTCTCTCTCTCCCTCCTCTCCCTCTCTCTCTCAAACAGTAATTTATATCGATTTTACTATTTTCACTGATCTTTCATTCTTCTTGCAGTCGTAGCTTGCAGTACAACTCTCGCAAACTTCCTCCTCTGCTCGCTTGATTTCTCAAATCTGCTTCAGGTTCGTTCTTCAAATTTATTCTCTTCAACTTTCATTACGTTACAATTCTAAACTTTGAAATGCTTCTTTTTTGTGAAATTGAAATGCTTATTGTTATTAATATTATTATTTTTTTTTTGAAATTGAAATGCTTGTTTGTTTTGTTGGTGAAATTGAGTACTTCTTATGCATTATTATCGTTTGATTAGTTCACGACGTTGTTTTCACCCATAAGGTTAATTTGTAGCCACAACTCTTTTAAAAAAAGAAAAATAATAATAATAATTCGTAGCAACATATATAATATGGGTTATTCTTGTCATTCTTTTTTTATAATCTAACTATAAATACGCATGAATGTATTATCAGAATGATTGAATGAGCTTAAATTTTGGAAAATTTGTTGTGTTTGGTGGAATTAGCTTGTAAGATAGTAATCATTATTATTACTGGTGTCCCACGGATACTATTGTAAAATCAGTTTCTTTTACAAGACATTGTAAAATTTGGAATTAAATGAAATTTTATTGATTTATTAAATTGCATTCATAACTATGAGATCCAATTGAATTTCATAAATTTTTTAAGAGTTGTTTTTGGTGCAAAAAAAATATTGATGAAGGGAGGATCTACAGTTTTTAATGCCTAGGGCAAACCATTAATCATATCAACAATGATCACTAGATTCATTGGTGGTGGTTTTTTTTTTTCTAAAAAAAAAAAAAGTTGGCTTAAATGCTCATTTGATCTTTATTTCAAAAAATACGAAGTTTTGGTCCACCTATCGTAAAATTGGTTTTTCAGTCCCTTATTTTACTTTTTTTTCTTCTTCTGAATTTTGGTCCATTATCTCATTGTAATGAACTAGGATAGACAAGTAGAATAGAATATGCCTAAGTGATGAGTCGTTCTTTTCTAGAAGGATCTAGAGAGATCAATTGTGATGAGTCATTAGTTAAGTTGTTAGAATACCAACTTTATAAATAAGTGATTAGTGATTCTAATCATTATCAAACAAAATGAATGAATTTAATGTTCAATCTCTAATCATTTCTAAACATTAAATTCATTCATTTTGCTTGACAATGATAACAACCACCAATCATTTTATAACGTTGGTATTCTAAAACCTTACCCAACGACTCATCATAATTGATTACTTTATATCCTTCCAGAAAACCATGACTCATCACCTAATATAACTTGGGCTTATTCTATTCTACAAGGTCTATCTTAGTTCATTACAGTCATTTTTTATGACTTGACTTATTCATTTATGACGTAGCAATGCTCATTAGGTGACATTGTGTATCTCAGCAAAAATATGTTTACTAAACGCTGCCATGTCATAAATGAATACGTCATTTCATCAAAAAAAAAATGGTGCAAAAATGAGATGAGACACCAGGATTCTAAAAAAAAGTTAAATAGGGGTCCAAAAAATCAATTTTTAAAATAGGGAGACCAAAACTTCATATTTTAGAAAATAGAGGGACCACAAGTGCATTTAAGCCAAAAATGTTTATCAAATACAATAAGTTAATTTAGTTTATTTAAAAGATTTGAATCTAATTCCTTTCATCAAGTTGCTTCATGGGATGGCCTATAAACGACCATTACCATAATAACATTCAAAGTGTATGGATGCGTTTGGATGTATAAATGTATTTGAGAACTCATCCTTGGAGATAACTTTTGGGATGAGATCCAAGCCCATTTAATATGTTATTAGAGTTTATTTCGTTAAAAAAACGCTATTAGAGTTTATTGATTTGGCCACCCACCAAAGGTATGAGCTACAAAGGTATCGGACGGGCAGAATGTAAAAGGCATGCGCTCATGATCCTTCACATATTGAGTGTCGATAGAGGAAAAGTTGAAGGTTTACTGAATGGCTTTCACTGCTGTGGTATCAAAGTCAATCCAAGATCTGGGCTATAAGGTTTTTGCTATTGGACCACTCGAATCACACTCAGATGTCCAATCTTGGGGTGAGGTTGGTGTGTTAAGAGTCTCGCATTGAATTAGATATGACTTATGTGGGGACAATCCTCACCTTACAAGCTTGCTCATTCATATCTTTCGCCTTTCCTGTCTTAAGGAAATATAGACACTGTAGAATTGGTGTGCTTATGGATTTCAAGGGTTAGGACAAGTGGAAAAAGCTTTTGTTCCGCTACTAGAGGAAGCATGCTCTCATCATCAACAAGTGAAGGATGATGAGAGCATGCTTTCTCTAGTAGTGGAACAAAAGCTTTATCCACTTGTCCTAAACCCTTGAAATCCATAAGCACGCCAATTTTACTGGAGTGTCTATATTTCCTTTAGACAAGAAAGGCAAAAGATATGAGTGAGCAAGCTTGTAAGGTGAGGATTTCTCCCACTTAAGTCCTATCTAATTCAATGTGAGACTCTTAACACACCGACCTCACCCCAGGGTTGGACATTTGGAGCGTGATTCGAGTGGTCCAATAGCAAAAACCTGATAGCCCAGATCTTGGATGGACTCTGATACCACATCAGCGAAAGCCATTCAGTAACCCTTCAGCTTTTCTTCTCACGACACTGGATATGTGTAGGATGATGAAAGCATGCTTCCTCTAGTAGAGGAACAACCTGAGCAATATGTGACTCCAACACAACTTCAATACCTACCATTATGTGTAGCGTGGGTCCAATTCCTAATGGGATTGTAATGGTTTGATGCAAACATGTCCATATATAACTTTTTATTGTTAATTCTTATCTTTTTATTACATTTGTATATTACTGATTAGGGAATTGAGGTTTTAATTTTGAAAGCCATAATTTGTGAGATCTAATAATTTTAGGGGTTCGCAGTTATAAATGTTGGACCCTGGATATGGAATCCCAGTCTATTTTTACTGGGACCATGAACTGGAAAACTGCATTCTGGCATTGATGGTATGCATCCGTAGCACATTTGATGATAATGGATAAATAGGTCTTGGGTCATATTGATTTATATGGCTCAACATTTAAGACACTTCTTTCCCTAATATGATTACTTGTTCAAAATGAATTTGCGAGTATTGAGAATTGTTTTCTCTTAGAACATCGAAGGTGAAATGTGGATATGGTTTTCTTAAGACATTATTTTTTATACTATTTTTGTTGTTTCATGTTTTATGCTTCATAACTTTACATATCGGAGAACAATCTTGAGTTCTGATTAGTAGTGCACATATCTAATGCCTTCTAGAAAGGAAGCTAAATCTGCTATGATTATCATAAAATATACAACAATTAAAAATAGTTATTCCGCCTTTTCAACTGCTTCTTTAAATGCTAGCTTGTTCCTATTGGAGTATAAAAATACTTGGGACACTCTAAAGCACCGGTACATCATAAATAGTGAAGTACTGTTACCAGGTACGTACCGGTGCGGTACGGCTAAATATACTAATGCTTTGGTTGGTTACGAGCCTTCATATTCTCTTATTATGCTTGCCATTGGAGTTTCTGACCCAACAATAATCACTGTAGTTCTAGCTACACAAACTTTTTTTCCTCCGTCTATGGCTCTTCATAGTATGGTTGGCGTGAACTGTCTACTTTCTTCCAAAGTGCAACATTACATTAGTGATGTTCTTATGCCTCAATGTCATGCCCATGCATACTGATTACATGTGCTTTATATACGTCTCACATATTTCTGATATGTCTCACTAATGTCTGCTTCCTCTATTTTCCTATTAATTTTCAGAAAATGGGGGATACAAATGAAGAACCATCAAGCAATGCTGCAAAGGCAAGTGTTCACCACTTAAATATAACTTGGATCCATGATGCTCTCTTGTCCCCTATTGGTCATTTCCCTTCTCAATGGATGTAGCGTGAATTATATTTACTTATTTATTTGCTTGAACAGGTATTACACATGAAATCAACTGTAAAACAATTGCAAGCTGTTACCTCGGTGGAACTTAATAAATTATTGAGGGAATCAGAAGGTTTTACTATAAACCTTCTTACCGAACATGGATCATTGCTGAAGGTTGTTTCATACTCAACGTCATAATGCTATTTTACAGCTTGTTTTATCAGACCCTTAATTCTGATCGTGGTTGTACAGGTTGACATGGAAAAGCTTGCAGGATCTCTTCCAATGCACCTTGCGTCAGTTCTGATATCGTCCAATAGAGACGAGGCCATGTTCAAATACGTGTTATGTGGTGTTCGACTATTGCATGTCTTGTGTGATTTATCCTCTCGAAATTCTAAGTTTGAGCAGGTTTGTACTTTTAATGCCTATGAACATTTGTCACGTTCTGCTTCTCTTGTGGCTGTGTTTTGTTTTTCCTTTCATGGAAAAAATGTTACCAGAATGTTGAAGAATGATATTTATCTAATTTAGAATTTATAGTGTACTAAATAATGCTTTGCTGACCAGTGCTAGAGTCTGTTAGTCGGACACCCTATATTTGGAGAATCGGAGATAAAGCAGGAAACAAGTTTAGTGGTAATTTCACAGTGTGGCTTGGGGGGGGGAGTCATGCAAGAAACTTGATTTTAGCAAAACCCAAGTTTCATCACTGTTCACACCAATTGTAGGCAAAGAAATACAATTATTTGAGTTCTGTGGAAGTTGTATTTGCAATCCTATACATTTTGTTTGTTTGCAGAAAATAACCTTCAGTGGTTTCCTATGGATATTCATTTTCCTAAGTTGAGTATTAAAAGCTATGGTTCCAATTTTTGTAATACTGTTTCGGAATATGATTACAGATTTTTCTAGATGATGTAAAAGTGGTGACGCAGATGATTGAAATGGTTTTTTTCATGCTAACTGTTCTTGCTGGTTACAGACAGGTATTTCTCAATTCTTCTCTTTACATGTTGATCTTCTGTGTTGTCAATCCATATTGATCTTTACATGTATGTTGCAGGAAGGCCATGCTTTTAGTCATGAGCACCTTTTGCATTCAACTCTTGTAGCATGCAATTTATATCTGTTAACAGGGTTTATTTCAACACAATGGAGAGATATTGCACATGTGTTGCTTGCACACCCCAAGGTACAAAATCACCCCCACTTCATGTCTTAGATGCTTGATTCAAAAACTTTCTTTATTTTGTTTGTGTCTATTTGTGGTAACTGGTTGAAAAATACATTTTTTTGTACTGTCGCAACTATTTCAAATCCTTTTTTCTTAACTCTCACATGTCAAACTTAAGAACAAGAAAACAGCCAAGCCTTATTCTACTGGGTAGGGTTGGTTACATAGACCAAACAACCCACCCATCTAGGCGATCCTTTTTGGCATATAATTTTGTCTTGATCTACCTCTACCGTTAACTATTGGACTATCATCCATCTAGTCAACCTTCCTTATTGTTGCTCCTACAAGTCTTTTACACACATGCCCAAACCACCTAAGAAGAGCTTATACCGTCTTTTGTGTGTTGTATGCTACCCCATGTTTCTCTTAATGATTGTATTACTAATTGTATGATTGTATTACTGGGTAGGGTTGGTTACATAGACCAAACAACCCACCCATCTAGGCTATCCTTTTTGGCATATAATTTTGTCTTGATCTACCTCTACCGTTAACTATTGGACTATCATCCATCTAGTCAACCTTCCTTATTGGTGCTCCTACAAGTCTTTTACACACATGCCCAAACCACCTAAGAAGAGCTTATACCGTCTTTTGTGTGTTGTATGCTACCCCATGTTTCTCTTAATGATTGTATTACTAATTGTATGTTGTCTTGCATGTGACCACTCATTCACCTTGACATTCATATCTTTTTCGGCAGAGTTCAATTTATTGTTGGCTCTTTATGTCCCAAGATTTAGTCAGCATTGCATGTCTTGTAACTAAGCTGTGAAATTTTCCTTTACACTTGAATGGTGTTTTTCTAATGCATATCACATGAAACATTCTTAAAGTTTGTGTTAATTTTACTTGCTAACAAAATGATACTAGACTCTTGAAGCGAACAATTGTGTGCATTTATATATATATATAAATAAAATAAAACTGTGTGCATTGTTTGGAAACAATGAAAATGTCAAAAAAATATTTTCATTATTTCTAAAAATGCATCATCTCTAATTAGCATTTCATTTTCTCCCCATCACAATGGTTCATTTCAAGAGTCTCACTTCTTATTAGCAAGTTACTGACCACATATTTTAGAAAATGAAAGCAGAAAGTGTTTTCACAAAGTAAACGGGACCTTGTATTTTTCCAAACACTAATAAAAGGGAATTTTTTATGTCGAAAATTAATTTTAACTGAAATATATACCAATTCAAGTTGCATTTATTTCAATCTGTTGTTGCATGCATCTAGAATTATTTTCTAATCAGCTAATTTTTTTTTTAGAGAAATGCCAACCTTTTTTTGACAACTTTCGCTCTCATACTCAAATTATGTTTTACTTTATCTCTCTATTGCTTTGGTTTTTGTGCCAATACCTCATTTTCTTTGTAAAATTTTGGTTGTCTCAAAAGTTGTCATATAAATGGATGTTCAAACAACACAACTCTTTTATTTATTTAATCTCTATTAACAAGTCCTCCCTATAAGCTTAAGTTGTTGGGTGAAAGCACATCTGTACATTTGATGTGTTCTATAACTTTTCTTAGCAAATTTTATTTCTTACGGCATTTTCTGGAAGTCAATATAATTTATATATCAGCTGATGATACATTTTTGTGCCTTGGATAATGATGAATTCTATGATAGGTTGATATATTCATGGATGCAGCTTTTGGATCAGTTCGTGTGGTTGTTAGGTGTCTTGAGACTACACTTGTAGCTTATAATGAAGATATTTCCATGGAATCAAATCTGACGGCAGAAAGAGTAGTTTATTATCTCTGCCAGCAGTGTGAAGCTTCTTTACAGCTTCTTCGGTCATTATGTCAGCAAAAATTGTTTAAGGAGCAACTTCTTAAGAATAAGGTTTCCAAACTTAACTTACTAGATAAGTTTTGAGCACTTCGTCAAGGGTGATTATATATGAGGGAATTCTTCTAAAGTTTGTTTGGAGATGAGAACAGTATGGAGGCCCAGCTGCATCCTTTGTCTCTCTCAGTCGCAATACAATTTACTAAAATTGGGACAGCTCAATAAATAAATCACACTAAATTCCTTCTCTGGTAAAAAATCAAGTAATTATATACTATGCATCAATAAAGGAAGACATCATATGTTTATATCTTTTGCTATCTTCAAGATCACCCTTTTCTCTCACCTCTAATGGCTGAACAACCAAAAATTCGAGTAGCATCTCAATTTATGCCTTTTTGACTTATTGTGGTGCTTTACCTTTTAGGAATGTAATATAGGTTTATGAAGAGACTGCAAAACTCTTTTTCCATTATGGTTGTGTTTGTTTCAGTTGATTGTTGGTTTTCCTTAGAATTCGGGTTAACTCAATCCGACAAAACCGGTTTGTAGTGTGAGGGGTGTACATTCTTTATAAACCATTTACAGATGATGCCTAATGTTATTGCATTGATTTGTTGATTGAAAGGACAATATGTGCTTCATACACGTTTTTCTTTCTCTTACAGGAATTATGCGGAAAGGGGGGTATCCTTCTTCTTGCTCAATCCATCTTGAAGTTACACATTCAACCATATACAACGAATAGAATCACAGCAGCTATTTCTAGGCTAAAAGCTAAAATACTTTCAATTGTGAGTCAAATGGAAAAGTTCACTTTAAATCCCTGCTTTTACCTTTAATCTGCTCTATAACCATTGCATATTATTTACCATACTGTCACTGCTTTCATTTCTCAGTTGCTGAGTTTGTGTGAAGCAGAAAGCATTTCTTATCTTGATGAAGTAGCCAGCACAGCAAAGAGTTTAGATTTGTCTAAATCTGTTGCATTAGAGGTTAGTTTTCAGCAAATGGCAAGAATTTGAACAGTTGAAGATATAGGGCTGAACTGTTATATTGGGATTTTGCTGATAGTTGAGTTGCAAAAGTTATAGCCTAATAATTACTTTATTGACTTTTTCTGCCACTCCATTAATATTACTATTATCTGTGGGTATGTTGCTCATCAACTGGGATTGGATTTTTGAGTGCTAAGCATATAATATGGGTTGTTGAGTTAAAGTATAAGTTCTTCAGAAAATCTTTAAATTGACATCGTTCCATGGTGGTCTGCTGTATGTGTTTGTTGTGCTATTAAGCACGTTGATTTCTTTATCATCAGGTGTTTGCTATTTAATATGGTTCTCGTGATATAGGTTTTTGACTTGTTGAAGAAAGCTTTTGGAAGAAATCCCGGGCATCTCACTGCTGACAGAAGTCACCCAATGGGATTGGTACAGCTCAATGCAATGCGTCTTGCTGACATTTTCTCCGATGATTCAAATTTTCGATCTTACATGATACTTTGTTTTGTAAGTCTATCCTTTAAAGACAATAAGTTAACCTGCTTTAGTGTCATTGACTTGGTAGTAGATACTAGCAAGCATCATTCTGTTTTGTTTGTAGAAATACACTCGATTAAAATCGTATTTACTTATTGTTTTATTTTTTAATTTGTAGACAATGTATTATATTTACACATCTCCCTTGATTTGCGTGTGATTCCAGACTGAAGTTCTGACAGCAATAATTTCACTCTCCCATGGAGATTTTTTATCCTGTTGGTGTTCATCAAACCTCTCAGAGACAGAGGAGGACGCAAGTATTGAATATGATATATCTGCTGCAGTTGGATGGGTTTTGCATAATACTTCACCGGATGTGAAGGATGCCACAAATTTGGAATTCAACCTAACCCCGAGTAGCATGCTTAAAGCTTCTTACGCACATCATAGGACATCATTATTTGTCAAGTTCTTTGCAAATCTTCATTGTTTTGTTCCCAATGTTTGTGAAGGTAGGTTCCTTGTCAACATTCTACACATATTAGGCCAAATTTGGCTGTTTTGTAGAAGTATTTCCTCATATAACTAGACCTTTTTTTTTGTAATTTTAATCTCCAGAGCAAGAAAGGAACCTTTTCGTTCGCAAGGTCATTGAGTGCTTGCAAATGGATCTATCTAACTTGCTGCCTGGGTTTTCTTTTGATTCTGACGCTCCTAAAGTTTCCATTGCTAGCAAGAACCTCCGTAATGATTGTTCTCATGTAATTATTCTTGCAGGAATATGAGCAACATCTAGCTACTTTCTTACAATTAACCTTTTTTTTTGTAGGCTCATTGTTAAGTCATGCAGAATCTCTGATTCCGAACTTCTTAAATGTGGAGGATGTACAACTTTTAAGGTTACGTGTCCCTCTCATAAACGTTGCTGTAGCACTTGGCACTTTCAATTTCGCATGACTGATTTTGAAATGTTATTTGCATGATTATTCATGCATGAGTCATATATACAATACATACTTTATTTCAAGTAAGTATTTTCAAGGATAATGATGAAATGAAGTGATTGTTTTTGTTATTTTTTCCTGAAAAGGGGAGCTTCCTGATAATTGCATGCTTCCTGTTTTGCTTAATGATAAAAAATCAGTAGACATTCTCTTCTGGTGATGGTTTGCATGACATATTTACTATCTTCTTGACAGTCAAGTTAGGAGGACACTTTAATCTGCCATTTTTGTTCTATTTACGGACTAAAATATTGTTTTTTAAAGTACAAATATCTACATACTTCTCCTCAATATTTTTTCGAAATGAAAAAAGAAATAGATGAATAGCAACCGTGCTGATGATAACTAACTTTCATAATAAATTTTCCTGGGTGAGGATAGACCAAAAATTACCATCTAAATTTTGAAATTTTAATATAACTTTCTGCTAGCCATTTTATTTATGCTACAATTGGAATTTCAATAAACTCGGTTTTATGGCAGTCTCAATAATGTGTTCTTGGAAACTCTTTTATAGCAATACAGTTTCTTTATGTTGACTTTGTTCTTTGTCATCTCCCTCCCAAACTTCAACTCCCTGTTTAGCATAGGAAACATTTTTCGGTTTTATTCAACAAAGAAAAAACATTTATCTGTTAATCATTTTGCTCATAAAGATCCAGTGTTATAAATTATAATATCATCAGTAATTAAACAACTTCTGTCTGTAAATTGTTTGTAGGGTGTTTTTTGGCGAATTGCAATCACTATTTACATCAAATGGATTTGGGAGAAATCGTGTTCAAGTAAATTCTTGTACTTTAGTTCGAGCTGTCAATATTGTCCTTTTATGTTCAATCTATTTTTCTTCTATACTTATTCCCATTCTTAATTGATGTATGTGCCCAACCACTGCCAGAAAACTCAGGATGGCAAATGTGAGGAGTCGTCTTGGGATAAGTTTTCTAAACTCAACATCAATGAGTGTTATCAGGTATTTTCAAGGATTTTTATTTTTGACTCAACACATTAAATGATAAGTAGCTTGTCCTCAATATAGTGACTTGAGAACAATGAGAAGTTTGATTTCCTGTAGGGGGCTCAAAGTGCCGGGGGACGCCCATTACCTTTAACTGGTAAAGAACAAGCTGATCTTAATAAGAAGGGAGGTAAAGTCGAAGGAATGTTGGAGAATTCTGCAAATCCAAACTTGGAACAACGTAACACCACAGCTGAAGACACAATTCAAGGCAATGGCCCAAGTCGGCAAAGTCAGGTAGAAAATAAAGGCATATCTGGTAAAACAGCATCAGGAGGAGCAAGAGATATTGACAAGGATGCTCATAAAATTGAAACAAGTTGCTCAGATGCCAGTTCTGCAAAAGGAAAGAATGTTGTTGTTCATGTGGATAACGGTGAACTTTCAAGATCAAATGAGCGTCTTAAAAGAGTTGGTGTTGAAGAAAATCCAGAAGATGAAAAGATTGAGCTCGCACAGAGGAAAAAACGAAAACGGACTATAATGAATGCAGAACAGGTGACAATGATAGAGAAGGCACTCTTAGATGAACCTGATATGCAGCGGAATGCAGCTTTACTTCAATCATGGGCTGATAAATTAAGTTCAGATGTATGTTAAACGTGACTCAGCTCTTGAGTAGAATTTCATTGACATATTTACTTGAGACTTTCTTGCATGTTTTTCAGGGTCCTGAGGTTACATCTTCGCAGCTTAAAAATTGGTATGCTTTGTTACGTAACTTGTCATATACTAGTTTGTTTAAGGTGTTTCTTCTTTTTCTCATTGCACTGCATGCTTCTTTGTAGGAGTTCAGGAACTGATACATGACCTATTTGCTATATAGGATCAGATAGTGAAATATCTAGTATCAATTTATATATCAAAGTTTCTTTACCAAAATTATGCTGAAAGTTTTAATATCTTACCTGAAGCTAAATCATGGTCTCTGAAACACACTATTATACAATTAAATGTTTTGGTCTCTGAAATGTTATTTGGACTTGAAGTCGTCAATATCTTAAGCAATGTTTATAATTGAACGCCATTTCTGTCTATCAGGTTGAACAATCGAAAAGCTAGGCTAGCTCGTACAGCAGCTAAGGATGTTCGGCCAGTAGCAGCTGATGTCGACAATCAAGTCTCAGACAGGCAGAGAGGGCCAACAATTGGGTCCCATGGCTCACCTATCAGTGCAGGTATTCATCACATGGAACAAAATGTCTTTTTTACCGTGTGAAATTAGTTAAACCTGAGCCTTCACTGGCTGTATTTGTATGTTGGCTCTCGATAATTTGGTCATTGTGATGCAGGTCAATATGTTGTGCTTGTTGGTGTGCAAGGAGAGGAGATTGGGAAAGGAACGGTGTTTCAGACGCAGGATAAGTGGTTTGGGAAGAACTTGGAGGAATCAACAACCTGTGTTGTGGATGTTTGTGAGCTCAGGGTTGATAAAGGGTTGCGGCTACCCTACTCGTCAGAAGCCATTGGCACAACATTTGCAGATGCTCAAACAAAGTTTGGTATCATGAGAATAGTATGGGATTTGAACAAAGTATTAGCGTTGCGGTCGGACTGAGTTCGGGATGCTTCGATGGCTGATGATGTTCCTTTGCTACCTGTTGTAACTTGTAATTATCAATCTTCCTTGCGGTTCCAAATCCATATGGTCATATGTATTATATTTCCATAGCCATCAGCTGAGAAGAACAAATTTACCAAGTAGAAAGAATCATGACCATTAGAGAAGGGACTTGTAGAAAGCAGAAGAAGACAGTTATGGACAAAGGAAGGGTGATTCAGCAATGATAGTATAGGATATAAACAAGAGTTATAGCCGGTTACAAAAATGTTAAGTCGGGTCTTATTTTATACATGTCTCATTTTATGTTTGAAAGTAATAATTTCAAAAACATTCCAATTTCAAGATATTTTGTATTTTTATTTTAGGCAGTAAGTTGCCATGGATGTTGTATGTGATTTTTAAATGTTGGTCTACCATGAACATGAACTACCTATCAAAGTAAACTATGGTAGAATTCGTCGTTTGGATATGCAAATTAATAGGTGATTTTTGGGAAATTTAATAGGTGATTAGAATATTATTTTTTTTTTGTACAATTAAAATAGTTATTTGTTTGCGAAGAAGAAATAATTGTGTTTAATGTTTGTGTTAAGTTATAGAAACATTTTGCCTCATAAAGATACAGAATAATAAAAACAAGGGAAATTCCATCTAGTTTTTAAATTACACCTATCTTCCATGTACTCCACTAAAAGAATTTCGCTAAACATTCTTTTGCTGCATTTACGTCTCTACTGCACATTAAAGTGAAAATTTTAACTGTCATAGTGAATGACAAGAAGAGACGTAGGTGTGGCAAAAGAAATAGAGAAATCTACAACATTTTTTGGATAACTTTTAAGACAACCTTTTTTTTCCTTGTTTGGGATAAAAAACAATAGAGAGAAAGAGGTAGAGAGTAAGAATACAATGTTACTATGAGAGAGTTGTTATAAAATTTATTCCAAAATGGTTGTACAAATATAAGTTCTTAAAAAAATATTTGATGCAGTTTTTTGTTTTTTAGTGAGTGCAAGGGAGGTGAATGCTTTTGGAAAACTAGATAGGGTGAGAGTGTCATTTAAAAAGACCATAAGAGAAGTCAATGTAATTTTTCCTACAAAATTAACAAAAAAAAAAGCTAAACCATCAAGATTCATATAGAAATAAAGGAGCAAAATGCAACGAAAGAAAAGGGGATTAAACCAAAACTTTTTCAAAAGTAAACAAACTTATAATTAGGTTGACCTTGTCTATTTCAAGCAATAACATTTGGATCATAAAAAAATAAAGTTAAATATTAAAATTTTGCACACTTTGCTTATAGATTATGCTATCATAAATAACTAACCAAAAATGTTATTAGTAATTGATTGACCCCAAAAATTACAACAAAACTTCCATCTTTCCCTCCTACACATTCCTGCTAAAACTGAACAAATACAATTTTGCTTGAGCAACGCATTATACATATCTCAATCATTAAACATCTTTTGGCTTCAGTAAGGTCTATAATTGATTTCCCCTGTGGAAAAATGCGGGGTTAACAACATCCTTTACAAGTTCTCTATAGTTATGACAGTGATCCCAAAACCCAGTAATCTAGCCGCACATGGTGGCGCTGTCTGAATTTAAGTCAAACCAGTTCTATCGATCCATGATATTAATACTGAATGTGCAGCTCTTGAACTCAAAATTGAACCCGTTCAGTTCAGACATTGTCAGGTGTAAGGTCAGCATGCTTTACCTCCATCTCAGTCACGGGTTGTCCTTCAAATCATTGGAATTCTCATTTTGAACAGGTGCTACAGAGGAGGTTGTCTTCTGAGGTGCTTTCTTCCAAAAACTTTTTGCATAAAGGGAACTGAAGACAATGACCTGACAGTGTGATGCCATTACAATGTTTAGCACTAAATTTATCAAGGAAATGAGTGGAATCATTGGATCACACTTTTAAGTGTAAGCTTTCACCACTATACTTGGTTTGATTTTGATTTTAATCAAAATAAGTGCAAAGAGAGATAAAGAAATAGTGTGAACTTAAAGTGCAAGTGCAACACGACTCCATTCATTATAATGTTGAGAAAAGGTAAAAGGCTTACGGCTCCAATCCACTGTTCCCAGCTAAGAGGATGAGAAAACCACACACACGACAACATAATGCTCACCAACTGCAACAATTTCAATAAAACTTTATAAAAACATTGAAATATTATGCAATTATAGTGAAAATGATAATTAGATTTCTCTGTGCAAGTTACCTGTCTTGTGGTCATTATGGTCGCAAAAGTCAGAGCACCAAAAGTGCGAATTGTGTAGGAAATAAAAAATTGACTAATTGTTGCAACCTGTGTAACCCAATAATAAAACAAACTTCAATGAAATAGATGATGAAAAGGGGAATTCTTGTTTTTGATTTTTAAGCCAAAGAAGGGAAAGCGCTATAGTAATAGGGATATTGATGTGGATTTTAAAAATATCTTAAAACAAACAGAAAAGGAGAACGCGATATAAATTTAAAACAGATGTAATTTGCTTACAGTTGAAAGTAATGCTATGTCAAAGAAACAATCATGATGCCGATATACAAATTCTACCGCTGATATCATTTGTCCTTGTACAATAAGACCTACATAAAAAAAATCAAATATCAAAAGAGTGGATTTCTGGCCTTGAAGCTGGAAGAGAAACAAAGCTGAACCAAAATACACGAGAACTCAAATTTTAGAAAGAAAAGATTACTACTATTATTTAAATAAGTCTAGATAGTTTATACAACACTCAGAATATTGGCTATCAAGATAGTTAGTAGTTATTTAGCAGTTGGGACTATGAGTATTCTTTGGTGAACAGCTACCACATAGAAAATGAGAAAGGAAGGCCTAAACGAAACACCAAATCAAAGGTTGCCAAGGTCAAAATTAGTACTTAATAACTGAGAGTCTTCAGGTGCAAGTTATATACTGTATTTTGCAAAGCACCATCCAAGATTTCTAGAAAATTTATCCATTGCAAACATTTACCCACAAACATGACTCCAGCAAATAAATCATTACACTACTGAGCAAGATATTGTTAGACTCAAACACTAGGAGGATAGAATGGGAAATATTGAAAATACTCACTGAAATGACTTGCAATATAACTGAATGAGACAGGTTGCATAAGGGGGGTGGGCAGAAATTGATTCGGGAATCAGTGGAGTTTATTAGAGGGCGTAACAGACTTGGAGAGGGTGTCTTGGAATTCAGGAAATTGGTGTGTGGTGGTAACTGAGCAGTAAGGCTGGCTCTCTCTCAGTCCAGGATTTCTTTCTTAGATTTCTTTCATTACTATCCATCTTATAAGGAGCTTGTTCCAATTCAGTAACAGTTTCATTTTCTTTTCTAGTTTGGGTGTACATTCAATTTCAGAGGAGTTTCATCGCTGATCAGGATCTATTTTCCAGAATACACATATATCAGTTTCTTTATATTTGCCGACTCCTATCATAATGACAAATATAATGTTCAATTTAAAAATTCACTGTGAAATTCTTAAACCAACCTGTCAAGCTAAGAAGACAAGAACACAATGTTGTGTAAAATATCTGATTATGTATCTCCATGTCATAGCCTCTAAACATCTTATCTTGGAACGTGCTAGTAAAGCCATCAAACCTATAACACAACAAAAAAATGATTTGACGGGGGACTAGTATATGAACCACTTTTGGAGATAAATTCTTAAAACAAGCTGAAATAAGCATGCATTCGAGAGCCTGGAAAAAAAGTTCAAAATGCAGATTAGTCCAAAATGAGGTTTTAAGTTTTAACTATATAATGCAGCTTAAAATAACCTGTACTGCTTAAACCAACAAAAACAGTTCATAATGATTATATTTGCCCATAATAACTAAATTTTGAAAGAGGGAGGAATGAAAATTACAAGAACATCATTCAAAGTTTACTGGAGAGGATGTACTTGCCAGCAGCATTGAAAACAGTTTGATAAATAAAATATCTTCCGTGACACAATGAATGAAGGTAGCATTGATTTTCGGTCTTTTTTTCCCCATATAACACATAATAATTCATAAAACAACTTATCGTAGGAAGAGATTTAAGTTCTGTAGTGATACCCAAGATAGCCAACCATTAGAAGAACACCCCAAACTGTATTTTCCCTTCCTCTACTGTATGGACTTATGTCTGTTCCTGCCTACAATAAAAACACACAAGCGTTTCTTTAGCTTACTGAAGAATGATGCCAGCTTATTAGGTGATTATGCATCAGTGACTATATAATCAATTAGACTCAAGAGTAAGAAAGTGATATTTGTTATGTTCTACTTGCTAAATGGAACATGAGTCAGAAAACATATGTCAACAAAGGCACTCTATAAGATGCTATAAGGATATAAATATGGTCTGGATTGAAAGTCAAGATATCAATATCAAATCTGCAGCTCACTACTCCATTGTTCAAAAATGTGTTTTCTATCTTAACCACCTCTCTCCCTCTAGGTCTTTGTCATCAAGATATCTAAGAAATGTCCCTCTCTCCCTCTGGTCCTAATTTATGAGTAGTAAAACAAAGATTGAAATTAGGAAGTGAAAAGTTCTTGAAATATTAACAGGGTGAAAACTATTTTTCATTTGTGTTTGTTCACCATGTTTAAAGGAAAAGTGTCAGTAGTGAAACAGCCATTGTCCAAGGAATCCCTCCATAGTTGCACTTTTGGAACAACACTTATTTTGTTAGATTTCAGTAAGGGGGTCGAGGGGTAACCTTGGCGCAACTGGTAAAGTTGTTGTCATGTGACTGAAAGGTCACGGGTTCAAGTCCTGGAAACAGCCTCTTGTGTAAAAAACAGGGTAAGGCTGCGTACAATACACCAAAAATAGTGGGACCCCTTCCCGGACCCTGCGTATGCGGGAGC
>Ga0315913_1001973_pt1 | contig 23514 bp, 13 predicted proteins | sample MpolsnodulesMG_FD_207736 | JGI IMG/M metagenome (GOLD analysis project Ga0315913, IMG submission 207736) | Medicago polymorpha root nodule microbial communities from Los Angeles, California, United States - small nodules | ecosystem: Host-associated > Plants > Roots > Nodule | place: USA...
TCTTAGTTATGTGTGTTACTTTAGTAAGATAAGGATATAGCAATTTTGTTACTCATGCACCGCCAAAGATAACTAACATTATAATTAAAATATATCTTTTGAAAAAGTGGATCCAGAGAAAATCGAAGGAGGTTACATAAATTCATAAGCTCCTTGTTAAGCCGGAGGGTAAGCTGAAAATTTAGGCTTATTAAAATATGGCATAAGTAGCTTATGAAACCATGATAAACTATTTTTATTTATTTACCCAAACACCTTTAAAAAGGCTTATGGGAGTAGATAAGCCCACATAAGCTCAAAATAAGCCAATCCAAACGGCCTAAATATCAACTTAGCTAAATTCCTTCCTTGTCGTGAGGATCGTACACGTGTCAAGCAGCAATTGGAAAAGAATCTAACGGTTGGTTTAACTCGCTCTTGTTATCCCGTAAGTTATGTGCGTGTGAGCAAGCACTTGAAGAAGAAAAAAGAAGAAGAAAATGGCGCTACCCTTTCTTCGAATTCCCAGTAGTAGTTGTTGTTCCATTCCATTTATTAATACAAAGCCGCAATATCTTCCTTCTAAAACTCTCCTCCGCAAGTCGACGGTGGCAGCAGCGACGGAGCTTCAAACGCCGGTGAGACTAACTGAAGCAAACGATTACCGGTATCCGAGTGGTGATGCTCCAACTCATAAGGTCACAGTTCACGATAGACAACGAGGAGTTGTTCACGAATTCCTCGTACCCGAGGTTTGAATTAATCATCTACTCAACTGAATTAACCATTTTGCATGTGTAGAAAAAGAATGATTAATGTGAGTACTGTTTTTGAAATGCAGGACCAATATATATTACATACTGCTGAGTCTCAGAATATTACCCTTCCATTCGCCTGCAGGCATGGTACTTACTTTTATCTTCAAATTATGACTACTTTAAACTTATGCAAATCATCATATAACTATTAAATTAGGATGTAAGTAACAAATGTGTCCATGTCATACTGGTGTAGACACTGATACATGTCAGACCTCGGATACGTCTTCCATTTCAAGTGTCGGTGCTGCATGGCTACACAGTACCAAAGAATATAAACCATCAATTTAGTCTCTGCTATAAAGATGTTAGGGATTAAGTTAACGGATTTTCATATACTTTAGGAACTAGTTATTATGGTTTATAGGCTAAATTCGAGAGTGATAGTTTAGGGACTAAATTGATGGTTAATTCCAGTACGAAGTTTGATATTTTTAACCTATACCCTTGGGAGAGGATATTCTTTTCAATTTTCATTGGTTCCATAGATGTTCCAACTTCCAAGATCCTTTATTAGGTTGTTGGAAGAATTTTATGAAACTATCATATTTCGTTTTGTTTTTCCATATGTAATTAGAAATGACCCTTACCTACCAATTATAGATTTCATTTCATCCATTTATAGTTGAAGAATAGGTTAAATTCTGATCAATGTATGCTAGTGTAAAATTCATTTTTCCTCCTATTGGGAACGTAGACAATCACAATTTTCCTGTGTAGATCATGTAATGCATCATTGGTACTTGTTTTCTCTGCCGCTTCTGTTTCCGTCTAGATTGATATATGTTTGGTTTGTGATGCTATTGCCGGTTTCCTGATTTTGTTTGCTTATTATTATTTATGGTAGGTTGTTGTACTAGTTGCGCTGTTCGTATAAAGAATGGGAAGATTAAACAGCCAGAGGCTCTTGGGATCTCTGCCGAATTGAGAGAGCAGGTATGTAAAACCATGTTTATGAACCTTTTTTATTGAACTTGTCATTTTGACTTGTTAAGTAGCAATGCATGATGCTCTGGTGGCATGCTTTGTATTTGCTGCTTTTCCCATCAACCATCTTCAATGATGCTAAAGAAGAGGATCAGATTTTATTTTCAATTTTCATTCTGATCTTGAAAAGTAAAAGAAGACATTTGAAAATGATAACCATTATCCTTTATACATGTTATTATAGAGGAGAGGAGGACGAAGTGGTGGTATGAAACTATCTTCATTTCAGTTTCAACATGCCAATACTAAATGTGTTCACATTATGATGTCTTACCTGTCTATAAGTTTACTTTATTCATTTGGCGGGAAATAGGACATTGAATTGAAAATTGTGTATTTCTGTCGCAGTGCCATTGTGCTGAACTTGTAGTTATTATTTTCCTTTATTATTATAGTTAAATGCAAAGCCAAAAATAACAGTTGCTTGTAACAATAATGAACTAATGTGATTATACCGGCCATTCAAATAATAGGGTGCTGTTTTCTGTATTTTTGTATTACGCTGTTTATCCATTTTTTGAATGTTAACTTCACTGAATCACTTGAATTAAATTTTTTAAAAAAACCAAAAGTATTAACGTGTTCTTTTTGTTTGTTCCAGTTATTAAATTAAGAATGTGAATTGAAAATGATTTACTTGTTCAGTTTAGAAGTTTGTCTACTCAAACTCATTTTTCTGGTATATTCCTGTTATGATTGTATGTATATTTCACATTTTGATTTCTTTGTTGGTGTTTCAATTTAAGGGTCCTAACACAAACAAGTAGATTAGATATATCCCTACAACAGAACAAAGATATTTCTGGTATATTCCTCTTACGATTGTATGTATATTTTGCATTTTGATTTCCTTGTTGGTGTTTCAATTTAAGGGTCCTAACACAAACAAGTAGATTAGATATATCCCTACAACAGAACAATGATATTTCTGGTATATTCCTCTAATGATTGTATGTATATTTTGCATTTTGATTTCCTTGTTGGTGTTTCAATTTAAGGGTCCTAACACAAACAAGTAGATTAGATATATCCCTACAACAGAACAATGATATTTCTGGTATATTCCTTTTATGATTGTATGTATATTTTTGCATTTTTATTTCTTTGTTGGTGTTTCAATTGAAGGGTCCTTACACAAACAAGTAGATTAGATATATCCCTACAACAGAACAAAGATATTTTTCAGCTTATGGATAGTTTGATGCCATTTTCTATGAACACCCTTTTTCCACTATAGTAGTTAACAACTACGAGGAAAACATTTTATTTGTTGCATTATCATTACTCTTGCAATTTCCAATGTCTCTTATTTCTCAGTTGGACATGTTTGTGAGATTTTTGTTTCATTTCAGGGTTATGCACTTCTTTGTGTGAGTTTCCCGTACTCTGATCTTGAAGTAGAAACTCAAGATGAAGATGAGGTAACAAGCAAAATTATAGTCATAACTTTCATTTTGTGGTAACTGTTTGAATAGACACCAAATCAAATCAACACTAAGCAGATGTTTTTAATTTTAATCTTGTTAGTATACCTGCAAAATATCTCACATTACTTTTGGTGTACCTTTGAATATTTTACACGGTCTTTAGGATATATACTGGAACCAATTAGTCATCTAATCAACAAAGCAATCTTAGGAGTTTTCCTTATTCATTTTATTTCTAATTTGTTTCCATGTTTAATTAGTTTTAGTATTCCTTTTTCCTTTTGAAACCCTTGCTTTTTGAAAGTCATATTAGACTCAGGATAATCCAAGTCAAGCTGGATGGACACATTTAAAAGAACAAAGATTTCATAGTGCCTATTTTTGTTTTGCATTCACAAGACTTTAATTTGGAGATCTTGTTTAAGGGAAACTAAGTTCTTAGCCGCTTAGACCAATAGATGTTGGTAGTAAGCTTAATAGGCTTTAGCTTGTACTGACTAGCTCTTGATTTATGTTAGAACCGACATATGACTGCTTTAATTTTGTGTATAATACTTCTACTTTTTATTGAACAAACGTGGGGAATTATCATCCAACAGTGGTTTGTTACAAAGGGAGAAAAGGAAATACAATAGAGAGATGGAGATGAATGTAACTGCTAGTAACCACTAGGAATTAGAGAGCTTAGTCTCTCCCAACCAACCTATTGAGAAATGACCCAACTCTGCCTCTGTCCTAAACTCCTTCTATTTGAAATTACAAAAAATACAATAACTGCTAAGTGCTGTCCCATTTCATAACTGCTGTCCCAGGCCCTCTTGGACTAATGTTCTTTCTCCTAGCATAATTTCTCACGATGGGAGGCCCTTTTCTAACAACTTAATTTTTTGTATAAAAAGAACTTTTGAATGAACTAGTACATTTTATAACATCATAATACACTATACTCCCTCCGGTCACATTTATAAGCAAAAAAAAACTTTTTCTAGACCAAATACATTAGGTATTCAATGAACCTAAAAAGTAGTTTTTTGCATATAAATGTGACCGGAGGGAGTATATTCTAATATCTTATTCTCTACTGTCACACTATCCTAAACACTAATTATAAAATGATATGTTAGTTGTACTATGTCTTTATCTATATGATATGATGTTTTTCTATTTGTTGGCCGTGCACCAACTGTGACAATCAATACTCTAGTTTTCTTTGGTTTCTTCTACCTGCTGTTGTTCTACGCTTCATTTTCTATCAAGCTTTTTTCCTTTTTTCTCAATATGCTCTCATGAATTCATCATCTTCGCTGAAGTTATTCTTTGTTTGTATGCTGTTGTGGTTGGTTTTGTAATGTTAGCATGGCATTGAGGGGGGAAACTTATACTTCATTGCTATTTTTTGTCACGTTCTTCATGTCAACAATAATTTCAGTGACAACTCATTTCCCACTAATGAATTGTAATGGTGTTTTGATGTTAGCTGTGGCTCACGTCATTCCTTGGTTTGATTTCTATGTTTATCAGTTTTCCTCTTGTTTGAAACTTCCTAATGCTTTTTTGAACTCTCCTTGTTGTGTGTAATTGCTTGAAAGATCATTACTGATTTTGGTCAAATGATCGGAGCTATCAGCTATTGTGATTTATTCAAATTTAGGAATTATTTTAATGAATAGTTTTTAGGAATCTAATTATTTCCTTGTTTTGCTTATGCTCTTTAGATATCAGATTTGGGTAGACTTTCATAAAACTTTGCAGTTCATACATCTAAATCGGCAAATTTTGTCCTCACACGTACAAGCCTCATGCTTGGGGGTTGTGGACTCATAAAATTATACTTATCCGGGCCCATACTCGACGAGTTAAAACATGTATAAGCTGTGTTTCTTTGTACTCGCCTCATATCCTCGTACTCAGCTCATTCTCCTACTATCCAGAATGAATGATATAAAGGGAGAGGGAACCAAGGAGAAAAGACTAAGCCGTTTCTGTACCATAAGACACAAAAAACACCTGAACTTGAACGCGACATACTATCTATAGAGGTTTTTGGGATTCCTTCCGGGAATAGTTTATAAAACAAACCATGGATGAAGTTACCCAACATATGAACATAATATGACACTAACTCCTTATTGCAAGGGATATCAGTGAATTCCATCATCTAATCCTTTAACTTGCTCTGAAATTTTCTCTGATCATCTGCTCATCATATTATTTTCTTTCTTCTTGTGAACTATTCTAATCAAATTTTTTGGTTGATTATTTAACCGAAAAAGTGTTCATTTGTTGGAAACTTGAAGTTTAGTAAGAGTCAACTTGAGGGGAAGGATTATAATATTTGCATGATATTTCATAATATCTTTGTTGTGTCATTGAATATTTTATACATAATATCTTAAACTATGTTGTGTTTTCGAGGCTACGTGAAATTCTTGTCTTTGTTTTCATTATATCGTTTGTTAATGAATATTTGCTACCCTTGACTCACAGGTATATTGGCTTCAATTTGGACGTTATTTTGCAAGAGGACCAGTGGTAGGTTCTGTTATATATGACTTTTTTTGTGTAAATGAAGTTTACATGTTTTCTTTGATAACGTGCCCTTTTTAACACACAAATTATATACAGGAAAGAGATGACTACGCCTTGGAGTTGGCCATGGGTGACGAGTAAGCAGGGTAGAAAATCTTACAAGCAGCTGTGCAAAGAATGCAAGTTTTGTCTCCTTTCCTTTTCTCTGTAGCACAGATACTTCATATTGAAGACATGTATGAGTATCAGACACGTGTTGGCGTTCGACACTCATACGATACTGACACGTGTAATTATATTCAACCATTTTCATTTTCTCAAATTATGATTAATGTCTACATGTTACTTAGTGTCGTGTTCAGTGTTCAGTGTTTGTGTTTGGTGTCTTGTTCAATGTCTGTATCTTAACATGTGTCTATGCCTCAGAACTCTTATTTTCCCTCATGTTTATATGTGTATTCTCTGTGGTCTTTTTGTTGGCATATGCATTATTACTATTTGCATAGTATAGAAGATTTGGTATGCTTTTGGATCATGTTACAATGTGGTTCAATAGGAATGGAATTCTGTAATTGATGTACCTTTTGGTTGAGTCAATGCTGAACCAAACGCACAGTAATGGATAAGGTATCCCAATTCACGTGACTTTGGCAGGATAAAAGGGTTGGCTGACTTTAAAATGAGAAAAAGCTCGTCTTCATCTAGTTATCCTTTCATCTCAACAGCCAACAATAAAATCAGAAGAAATTAATGATCAATTAATTAATAGAAATACATGTTGATAAAATTACAAAAGGTATTAGTCAATCAATCATATAAGTATGGAGTATGATTCTCTCAAAAAAAGTATGGAGTATGATTTTTCTCTTAATAATATTTCATCCACTTTAAATGATTTTCTTTAGGAAAATAAATTAAATTAATTGTTTTCAAGATACTTTTTTTTTCTGTTAAATTAAAACTGTATATAATATTCTCAACTTATTAGACTACACAGTGACTGTTCTATAAATAGAGTGGGCCAAAAATAGTTTATAATGTTTTTGTAAATAAAAAAACTAGAAAAATTTACATAAATAATATTCATTAAATAATACTAAAATTAACAGTCTATTACTTGAAATATGATGTAATTTGCTTTTATTTGTTTTTTTGTCAAGTAACCTAGTAGTTAGAGCTCACACAATCTAATTGTGAAGAAGTGGACAGTGGAGTATCCGGGGTTCGAACCCCGGCCCCTGCATATAAAATGCAATATCCCTATCAACTTAGTGTTAGACGAAAGTAAAAAATAGAAGGGTATTCTTAATAAAAATATTCATGCTAATAATGTAATTTTTTAAACTGCTTAAAGCAAACGTCTAATTAAATTAGAACTAATTTTCATAAATTTAGTTTGAACTGATTTTCTTACTGTTCACATTAAATCTAGATATATAGTACTCTCTCTGCCTCATTATAGGATTCTTTTTGCAATATTTATACGTATCAAATTATTTGTTTTTTTTTCAATATCAATGCAAAGTTTATTTATTTTTTACGCTAACATGCAATTATGTAACCATCCTTCAAAAAATGCAATTATGTAACCAAAAAAAAAACACTAACTTGCAATTATTGTATTTCAACTCATCTAAATACTATAGTAATTGTTTGTTCTTTTAGTAAAATGAGATGAATGGAGTAATAAATTTTTTTGGTTTTAACCCTTTAGTTCCGAGGAAAATGGAGTGCTGGTAATTTGAAGTTTGGTCCGAAGATAAGTAAAGTCTAAACATTTTGTTTATATCTGATTAGGTGTATGCTTTACAACATGAATGCATCTACTTTCCTCCTAGCTTCAAAATACAAACAAAGAAAGATTGGAATAACAATATTTTCTTAGATTTGAGCTCTATCAAAGAAAGAATGGAATAGCCGTATTTTCTTAGATTTGAGCTCTATAATAGAAGTATCAAATATTTCATTTGGCCCAGCTGAAGAACCAAATAATTGCATAAAATCGATGAGATAATGCAGGATCAAAAGAATATACCACTGTGGTCCAAAGTTAAATTAACGAAGAGTCACTCCACAACAAGATGGTGAAGTGAAATGTACAACACAGCACTAGGCCCCACTCCCACGAGCCTTGTTTGTGAAGGGCCTCTCACATATGAACAATTGACAGATTGATACTTGTTGGATTATGCAAATGAAGTTATTATTGTTTGTTTTTAACTCAATCAATTGTTATATGTGAATTGTGAAGCAATGTCGTAAAGAAGCTAATCTTTACTACTAAGTTTGGAGGCATTTTAGTCCATATATTGTGATGTTGATTATTTGATGTTATGCTCAACCCAATAGAATAGGAACATGCTTCCCTCAAAAAAAGAATAGGAACATGCTGCTGACCAAGTTGGTAGTTCTGCGTTCTGCTCAGTTCGAATTTTTTTAGGGCTTATTTGCATCAAGTTTGCCTAAATGAGTGATGTTTGTTACATTTACTGATATTGAGCAATACATATAATTTGTTTGTAGGCTAAACTATATCATTTGGTTGAAATTAGGCTAGGATGGTTTGACATATAAAGAGAAGACTTATAGTTGTTATAGTAAAGAGAGTATATGGAGAAGAGTCATGTCTAAAGGTAGAAGTAGACCTAAGTTATAAAAAAAACTATTAAAAAAGATCCGGTAATGAATGAATTAGATGCAAATATGATTTATGATTGAATATTATGATGTAATTTGATCATGTAGCTGACCCTCTTTAGTGAGATAAGGTTTGTTGTTGTAGTTATCTTTATTTTTTATATATTTTGAAATAGTCTCTTATAGTCTTTTTTAATAAAGAAAACTCGGTATGTGGTCGAAGGACCGACTCTATGATCTCTTATATGTTTTGTTTTGAAATGGTCCTTATCTCTATTTTTAATTTGATTTGGTCCAACAAATACTGCCATATAAACCACCCTTAACAGCATTAGTAACAGATCAAATTGGAACCTAAAATAAAAGTATTAGCCAAAAATTAATTTGGTTTAATTTAATATTGGAGAATTCACGTGTAGGAATTGATGTACAAAAGAAAGAAACAGATAATGGTGGTGACAAGTGCTAAGTAAAAAAGTTTAATGTATGGTACAAGCAAATGGGAAAAAAATGCTTCCTAATCCTAATACACTTTTTATGAAGGAAACTTTTCTTGCTTTAATTAAAATCTTGTTTGAGACTTTTCAAAAGCTAAAAAGAAACGGCACTAAATGTTTTATGATCAGAAATCACAGCCACAAATTATGATAATATTATTTTGCTCTTTAATGTATTAGCAGCACAGCACAAAGTATGGGAAGCACTATGTATTCAAGGGACAGTTACAATCAAAAATATCTTTCTTAACTTGAAATGACACCAGCCTAGTACTCACAAATTAGTGATTTTCACTTGAACATGACATTCATAAAATGATTGATACCAAAATATTCTGTGGAGATCTCAAACGGTAAGGCTGACATAAACAAGGCTGTTGGGGAACAAGGGGCAACATCAAAGGACCAGAAAGAGTTGTCCAGATCACTATAAATTGATATTTGCAACCTCCTAGTTATTATTAATGTTGAAGACATAAATTTTGCAGTGTACAAATTGAAAAGGACATTACCTATGTTACATTATTACACTTTCAAAAATGGTGCCAGTGTTGTGTGATTCATATAAAAGATGTTGCTGCTATCTTAGTGAACCTGTCTGCATTCTGCAATTGCAACATGTTATGTACTTTCTGGCAGAATATGTTTTCAACACATATCAAGATTTAACTGCGTGACACCGACACTTTGGATCAAATATGTGTCCAGTATCTAACTCGGGTCAATGTCTGACATGATACTAAAACATGTGTTTACATTCAATCACTTTTATTTTTTAAAATTAATTTAAGTGTCAACATGTCAGGATCAGTATCATGTCCAGTGTTCGTACCTGTATCAAGGCTTACTAGAAATTTAACCACCAGAACAGTGTCTAGAAAAAATGATCAGCTATTAGTCAAAACCAACAAAGGATGAGCTAAGAGCACAGTCATATTCTGCAGTGTATATCCAATTCCTGATTTAACATGGTTTTAGTCATGCATGTCAAAATCAACAAAGGGAAACCATAGAATAAATAAAGGTTTCCCTTGCTGAAAACAAATCCACACCTCAATTTCTTTCTGAAATATCTATTGAGATTTTGGACTTGGACCCAGTTGTTATCTTACTGATATAGTCCATTTGACTGCTTTACCCTTTTACTGTACTTGGACCTTTTCTATTTCCAAAAGGCCAAAAGTATGTGAAAGAAATAAATGGTGCTTGGTGCTCCACACACACACACAAATATAGCAGTAGTTTTCTCAACCACTTATTTAACAAAAGTAGAAAACAAAATTTACCTTATCAAAAGATGTGGATTTTGCATAGCACTCAGAATCAAGAAACTTATAACAAATAGTTATTGACTTATTCATACACCAATTCAAACAAAAACGTTTAATACAATCACCGTCACGCAAGGGAAAAATAACTCTATACATGTGAAGAAAGTTTTCAATCTGATTTGCACTCTTTATTATTCCTTAAGATTGATATGTAAGTACCAAAAACCAAGGTTGTAGAGTCTGTAATGACCTTGCTATAATAGTATATGATTTATTAGGCGCTAAACTTCTGCTGCTCCGTCGTACTTGCTGAGGCCTGCATCATCATTCAGTAACATTAGTATAAATAATTTCATACAGCACATAATTAACTAAGAAAACTATGTCTTGTTTTGCAAGGAATTAAAATTTATTACATTGTTTCTCTTCAAAATAGAAAAGAGGAAAAGTTAGTGTGGAACAAGAAACTTTACTGACCCCAACTGAGGTAACAAAATTGCAAACTGCACATTTCACGGATCTTGCTCCATATTGATACATAAGTAGCATCCTGCAGTTACCACAGTTGACATGTGCCACCTGATTTGCTGTCACAATACACATTTCATTCTTAAAACTACAAAGTACGGACTCCGAATCACAACAATTTAACTAAAAATAGAAACATGTTTTTGAAGCTGTCATTATGCAAATTTACTCAACAATTTAACAAAGCTCACGAGAATGAGATTATTGACAAAAAAATCAATACCTTCCAGAGCTAGATTGACTGTGTGACAACAAGAGCATTGAACACTCGTCGCTCCGCGGATGTACATGAGTAGAGTATGGCATCCTCCACAAACTAACTGAGCCATTTCTGTGCCTGTGAAATGCTTGTAATTTAGCTGATTCATGTTCAGTTGACTAATAAATGCGGTAAATATCACAAATTGAAGATTCAGGAAACACACAAAGCATGAATTATGCAAGAGGAAGAATATTGCATCATACCAGGAGGTGGCACTGCTGTGACAGCATTGCAAACAGCACAGCATACAGAAGTGGCTCCAACTGGATACATTAGAAGGTTTCTACAACCAGAACACACAAGTTGACTCTGTGCACCTAGCATCCAAACATTTTTACAAAAATAATTTAATTTATGTATCAAATATATGGCCACATTTCTATACCATTCAACATTAAGTGGCACAGTAATTTTGATGAAGCTTCAAAGCATAGTTTTTGTTAAAATCACATAGGCTAGCCCTGATTTCGCAAAACTTACTGTCAATCTAAACATGCACTAAAGATAGGTTCAAATCTGAATCTTAGAGGAACTTCACTAAGCAAATCTTCATATCCAATCCAACATATCTGCCTTTATCTGATAAGAAATTGGACTAAATTTTTTTCCTCTCCATTTAGTAAATTCTGTATTATTCATTCTATCTAATGACTTGCTTTCTACACCATCAATACTAAAATTAGACATTAGATTATACTTTATTCCTTCTTCCAAATATGGACAAGAAATAAGAATTCAAATCTCCAACCACAATTCATCAGCATAAAGTAATGAGTTGACCAAATAAAGAACATGCATCAATGAGGAAATCAAGCACAGACAAAAAGAAAAGTTAAGATACCATTTGTTGGAGGTGTTGTATATGGAGCTGGAGCAGGAGCTGGAGGTGGAGTTGGATAAGGAGCAAGTGGAACTGGCATTATAAAAGAACTAACTCAAAAATATTATTTTTCTGTGCCAAATTCTACAAACAGAACAAAGCACTTCCACCCATTTTTTCAACTCCTGGAAAATGAAGAAATATAGTAAAAGATTCATTCAAGAGGGAGAAAAAAAAAGTGATTAACTTGGTGAAACTTAGCAGGTTGAAAAGGAAACCTTTGAAGCAAAAGGTTGGTAGAAAATCAAATCAAAAACCAGATAAAGTGAGAGTCAAAGGAAAAGCTTCCTCCTTGAAATAAAAAACCATGCATGAAGCTGGAGGAAGATAGTCCAGAAGTGATGAAGAATTTAAGACACTGTCACTATAGTTATATATTTTATTTAGTTATGTGTGATAAAGGGAAGAATTGTGCATTATATATAATATATAATATAATGTTACTTGTACAATGGCAAGTAACAACTTTGTTAGTAGTTGCTAGAATGAAGAAAAGGAGAAAGAGAGAGAAAAGAAATGGTGGAAAAGGATATGAGTGGATGTACACTAAAAAGAAATGGACTAAAGAGATGCTATATATGCTATGTGAAAGAAACGCAACTATTTTTCACCTTCATTTTCTTTTCTAGCAAATGGTGTTCCAATATTGTGAGAGTAAACGTTTTGTTTTTTTATTGGTTTAAGTTTTGATGCTAGCTAAATTTGATTTTGTTGGATGCATGGGAGAGACTCGGGAGCAAAATAGACTAAACGTTCAAAATAACTAAGAGATAAGAGAAATAATATTTATACAATTATTTTATGACAATTTTTAGAAGAACTCGTTTTTTCATTCTCACATCGTGTTTTTACTCTCTCTCTAACTCTTTCTCTTTATATTGTTTGCCGCAAACGAAGAGAGGAGAAATGGTTGTCTCATAAGTTATCTTAAAGTGATTGTTCAAATAACAAAGGGTAAAAGAGAGTATAGAATAGAGAACAAGGGTTACAAGAAATTAGAAGTTAGCTTTCAACATGCTCTGGAAGAGCAAACCCTAATTCTACCAAGAGACTCAATGATTTCTCTATCCAAATTTGCAATTGTTTCCCAACCTTATAATCTATCGCAAAAGGAACCGACACCTAGCCCTTGATTTCATGAGGATCTCATCTTTTAGCAAACCCTAATTTGCATCACTCTCACCTTCTTGCGTGTTTCCCATGCGTTTCCACCCCATGAACTTGGACGGACCCATGAATTTTAGTTTGTGTAGGCAACATATATATAATTTTAGAGTAAAATATGCATATATTAAAATATTAATGACATGTCATTTAGAAGAAAAAAAATATGCATCGTAATTGTTCTCTACGTCTTTTCATATTCTGAAAACAATGAATGATTTTTTTTTTCTTTCAATGTCAATGAAAACCAATGAATTGAGAAGGAAATGAAAGCTCCCAATTCTGTGGGTGACTGTGTGGATGTTGCTTCTCTCTTAAATTGAGAAATTTGGGGTTTCTCATTTTTGTTTTCTTACTAGAATTGGGATTCTCATTTTGTAATTTGTTGATTTGGTAAAAATAAAGTATTATTAATTTTTATTTCTTTTTGGTAGATAAACATAGTGATAACAACCATTTGAAAACTTACACAAACAAGTGGAGGATTCCAGATTTGAATCCTGATCATGACATCCTACCTAATAATTACTAATTGAATATATTTGTTCTACAATTTATAATGTGGACCTTAATCACTTAGTTAAACTTCATAATCATTCACTCTTTTGGTTTTATAGTGTATATGGGTATTACTTTGTTAATTACTTTCCCAAAAGTAGTGAGGGTCAAAGCCTACATATTAGTATATGAGTGGTCGTCTTTGTACATGAATCTCTCCCCAAAAGACAACAATGTTTTTCTAAGAGCCTCTCTTTTAGTTCCCCGTGACTTACACTTTTCCACACACAAAAACCATAAACATAATTAAGCTGCCTATTTATAGAATCTGTTCAACCGTTAAACTTAGCGAATAAGAGCATCCACAATGGAGACACCCATTTTTTAATACTTAAATGAGTCTCACGTGTACACATCACTCATTTATAATTTTTTAATAGTAGTATCCAATAAGCACTTAATCCCTCCAACTCTCACACAAATTTCTTAAATGAAACTCACTAATCAACTATCAATAACTTCATATCATTATATTTCAATTTTTTAATATTAAAAAAGTGTAGGTCCACTTAAGATTAAAGGTCTTAGGTGAGATTCTGGGTCTTATAAGACCCTAGAAAAATTTCTCCCCAATGAGGGTATCTAATAGGTACCTAGTCTTAAATATTTAAGACCCTCCCATTGGAGATGGTCTAAGAAGAATAAATATACGTATGTGTGCGTCGCACACACAACCTTGCACATCGTGCAACAAGTAAAAAGTAGGATTTTCAAAAAACTTCAACAATCACGCATCACAGACCAACCCATGCGCATCGTGCAGTGAACAGAAGCCAACACTTGAAGATTTTGCACATTCATATGAGATTTCAAGAACGTCTCAACAATAACAACTACATTATCCATCAATAAAAAGTTGATAGATGTTACCTATCTGAGTTGACACCAATCAAAACCATTCATTTATAGATAACCTCTACCCTCGTTACTCAACACTTATATACTATTACTCAACACTCATTTTTCCATCTAATGTATCTAATGTGAGACTTATAAGACACACTTGCTACACAACAATAATTTGTACTTAATGGTATGATTTAAGATATCGTATTTCACAACAATATTAACAGGAAAATTAATTTATTCTTGTATAATAATTTTTTGAGAGCCTATTTGGGTAAATAATAATGACTGAGATTTGAGACTAGTAAAACAAACCAGTAATATGCACAAGAACAACAAGACTGTCAAAACGTGTCTTATTTTGTGTAAATTGAGTTTGGGCGTTTTCTAACAGTATCCCAAACGGCCAAACATGGACCAAGATTTTATTTTTGAAAGCGGATATGCATATTTCTTCTCATAATAACGTCATGTTTTCCTCATTTTGACACAATTTTATGTGTTTTTTTTCTTCTGCTATTTTTTGTCAAAATTAGTTTTCCGATTCTACATATATCTAATATTTTGTACAAAAGTCAAAAACATATGTATTTTAAATTATATATATTGGTATATTGTTAGGACTTAAGTCCATAAGGAGAATCCAACTTGATTAGCTTATTAGGTGGAAGAGCCTTGTAGCTTAAATTATATATATTGGTATTGGAATATTGTTCTTATTTAAGTCTACAAGGAGAGTCCAACCCACTAGTCCATCAGGTAGAAGAGCCTCGTAACTTAAGTATCATATCGAATACTTTTATCTACCTTCCGCGTGCAACTGCTCTATGACTAGTCAAAGAATTTTATATAGTGGGAACAATATGTATAATATGTATAGACATCTATAACAAAAAAAACATCGAAGGATTTATCATTTTCTATAATGCTACTGATGTCAAACAACCATTTTTTTATCTCATTTGAATGTGTGGGATACTATCATTATAATTCTTGACTCTATTGAAATTGGAAACATATCTTCTTAATTAACCATTTTGATCCTTGAGTCTATCTTTTATTAGTCATTTTAATCATCAAATATGTTTTTCTAATCAATCAAATGTTGAAAACATCATGGAAATACACCGATCTTATCTAAAAGTTTTAACGTAGATGATTCTAAACCTTAACTTGGTAAAATCACTCTTCCACTTGCATGTGGAGAGTGGATGAATAAGTACCATTTTTGTTGGTCACATATCAAGATCAAATCTGACAGAGGAAATTGGGTCCTACTACTCGCTTTATCTGTTTCTTATATGATTGAATTCTTATTTTCATCTCTAAGAAAAATTATGAAATATAGTTAGGTCTTTTCTTTTTTGGTAGATTCATTATAGTTAGGTCTCTTTAGAAAAATATAACTATTCAATTTGTGACAAAAATAAATTAGACCATGTTAGTTCTAATGTTGAGTTTCAAATACAACATATTAATTTTATTTAAATGTTACTTCTCCATCTCAATGCATTAAAAATATTGTTTTTTACACTTTAAATAATTTGATTACACAAACTCAAAACTTTTTTACCATATTTATTTTCATAACAAGTGCCTCCACATAAACGAGTAGCACTTGGTAACATTCGTCAACCACAATATCATATGTGACTTTCTTCTCTCTCTTTCACAAGGTGTTTTTTTTTATTGTACACTTGTGACATTGTGGTTAACCAATGTAACCACAATGTCACCAACTACAATGTCATCTAAGTGATATCGTGGTGCAAGATCACAATTTTTTTTATCACTTTTCAAACAAGCATGATGTGAGCTGAACTATGATAAGAGATAAGAGAAAAATAAGTAATATTTGTAGAACCATTTTGTAACAATTTTTGTGACAATTTTTTGTCTCATACTTCCATTATATTTTTATTTTCTCTCTATATTGTTTTGGTTTCTGTGTCAATATCTAATTTTCTTTATAAATTTACAGTTATCCTAAAATTATCACTCAAATAGTTGTTCAAATAACACACTTCATTATAATATATGAAATGTATACATACACGATGTATTTATTACTATTCCATTAAAAATCGAATTAAACTACCAGTAATGAATTTGTCAAAGTGATAAGGAACTTATGCCTTTAAACATGTAGTTAGAGGTTCAATTCTTGTCTTATAGCTTATGTGTCACATGTCTCTGTATGAAAAGTTCAAATGACAAGGACAATACATTATTATATGTATGGGTTGGGGTTCAAACTCCAGACACTTCACTTATTTACTTTAAAAAGTGAATTCTAACTACTGAACTACTCGACCAAAGCTTATGTATCTCATAACTTCCTCGATGAAGATTAATCAGCGTTAAACAACGATGAAAACTTCTTATAAATATTACATTAGCAAAACAAAAGTCGAATTAAACGGACAAACATAATGGACCCAACCCCCATCTCTTAACTGATGCACATACAATCTATTGCAATGCAAGCACGTGAGTTAGCCATACTCCCCTTTTTTTCTCAAAGGAGTTACATTACATTAGGTGGTACACAATTAGCCACGTCGGCATTGAAACAAGCCAATGGGGGCCTCCGCAAATATACTTCACTACTCCACCAAACAGGACCTATAAGCTTGTGGTCACTGGTCCCATAATTAATGTATAATGCATAACCTTTTCGGGCAAAACTTAATTTCAAGTGTCACATTTCCCTTCAACAAAAAACCAGCAATATACCTCAAAAAAAAAAAGCATGTAACCACTCCATCAATTTTTTAAAAGCAAAACTAAAATTCAAATAACGATTTCGTCTTGTAATCTTTTTATCACGTCATTTTTGTCATTTTGATTTCGTTTGCATATAAATTTTTAAACATTAAATTTGAAATTCATATGAAATTATGAGTGAAAGATCATATATTTAAATATCAAGGGTTTTTTTTAAACGATTAAAATGGAATATACTACTACCAACAACAAGTCAACTCAGCACAAGATGTGCTAGAGAAGCTAGCCAAAAAATACAACAAAAGTTGACACCAATTATGAAAACTACAAAGGAAAACAGTAAATTTTGCTTCAATCCACATGTGAAAGAAAGAAGTTTGAATATCAAGAGTTCATTTCAAAATAAAATCATAAATTTAAATATTAAAAAAAATATATGTAAATTGATAAAAAGATAAAAATGACGGAAAAAAAAGACGAAATCGTTATCTAAAATTAAATTAAAGTTTCTCTTTTTTTTTAAAAAAAAAAATTAATAATAAGCACTCCTTCCGTTTTGAAGATTTTTTTACACAAAATCAATACAATCAATAATTTAAATTATTTTAAATGGAATTATTTATTTTCTCCTAACAATAAATTTAATCATTTATATAATCTTATGTTTCATCTATTTCTTCTTTTAAAATAAGATTTTCATCTATTTCTCTCTTTGCAATAAATAACTAAGAATATCATTGATAAAAAAACAATTAATGTCACATTGACCTTTTAAAATAAAAAGTAAATAAAAAATATTTTCAAAATAAAAAGTAAATAAAAAATATTTTCAAAATGCGATAATTAAAAAGGAATAGGAGAATAGTGATAAGCATGTTGGTCATTTATTACTTTTGTGATGATTAGTTATTTGATACTTGAAAAATAAACAAAATTGATAGTTAAAAAATCGATATATATGATTAAAAATTTAGTCCATACCCATGAACTCTTCAACTATTTTTTTCGTTTATATTTTATTTTGAAACGAGTAGCTTTATATCGTATTTTCTTGGGTACCTATGTGATCACTTGGTCAATCAAAACCTCTTTAGACTTATGTGACCCGTTGCCCAATTTAGTAGTTCAGCTTTTCCTTTCTTTTACCCATGTGCCGTCTATTTCCTTTAGGAGGACAAGCCAATTACTACAACAAACAAATGAATAGGAAGAAATTAGACCAGCAAAGTTTTGGTATGAATATATAGTGATACATGTGGGACTTCAGTGACTTTGCGTTGGGTGACTTTAGTGTATTTTAGAGGAAAAAAAGTGATGATGGAATGATTAAAATAAATTATTTTGATGAGAGAGAATTATTGGTTAGGAGAGAGATAGAAACAAAGACACCGAAAGGCACCCAAGTGCTAGCTATAGTGATACTAATAGCTAACTTTGACTCCATTAGTTGATTGTCATAATCTTCTGCAAGTCCTTTTAGATTCTCAATATCTAATCAAATGTACTATTTTTTTTATTTTTTTTACAATAATCAAATGTACGAATTGATTACTGAAATATTGCATGACGAGGTCCAACAACCTAAATTAGGGTTTTTTTTTGTTTTAAGAAATCAAAATGAAATTATATATCACACCAAGCAGCAGTTTTCAAGCACAAGGTGTGCCTAGGATACCACTAAAAGTTACAAGAGTTTAGAATCACAACAAACAGAGATTACACAAGTTAGTCAATGCCCAGACAATCTAAAGGGCTTGACCACCACCGCTGCGTACCATAAACAAACACAACATTTTTATCTTTCAGTCACCCTAAAGATAACAATTTAACCTTATCTAACAGTTGAGGGACTAAAGTAATAGAATTATTGAACAATCGGTTGTTACATTCATTCCACACTACCCAAGAACACAAGAGCCAAATAAGCTGCATGAACGAAGTTTTAGCTTTACCAACACCTGTCAAATGAGTAAGCTGCACCAGATGATATGCAATGATATTAGAGTCCACTCCAACAAAACCAATCCAATCGCGCACCTGCTGCCATAAAGATGCAAACGTAGAACACGATAAAAATAAATGTTCGGCTGTCTCCACATGACCGCACCCAGAAACACAAAAGATATCATCCGCGAGAATAACACCACGAATAATCAGGTTAGCTTTCGATAAACTACGGTTTTATTGTTCTAAAAGAAATCAATTTAATTATCAATATATAATTTAACTATTAATCTAATAGTTAACACACATTCAAATAAATATACACAAGAAGGGGAGAAATGTGCTGACACCATCTCAAACCCAAAATTTTATATAAAACATCTTCACAACTAATCCACCGATAGAGTTGGGAATATGTTAGACATGTTTACAGGGGCCTACAGTTTAACTTGTTTAGGTCTGATCTGGTCTGGCCTGTTTATTAAAAAAGTTAGGTTTAGGCTTTTGAAAAAGTTTATTTAAGTAAATAGGTCAGACTTAAGCTATAAGAAAAAAACTACGAAACCTAATAGACCGGCATGTTTATGCATATTATTAAGGGTTAAATATGTTTTTGTCCCTATAAACATAACAAATTTTCGTTTTAATCCCTCTAAAATTTTCTTTAGACTTTTAGCTCCTATAAAGTTTTTAATCACCACTTTTGGTCCTTTTTTTAAGTCAACTCATGTATTTTTTTAATAAAATTGTGTAGAAATGTGTAGAATATTCTAAAAATCTCTCCAAAAAAAAATTAGAATTTTTAACAAAACATGAATTAAATATGAATGTTTAACCGTAAAAAAAATATAAAAATTGATATTTAATTCATGTTTTGTTAAAAAAATTTAATTTTTTTGGGAGAGATTCTTATAATTATAAACTTTTATGCAAAATTTTATTCAAAAATATGAATTATACATATGAGTTTACTTTAAAGAAGGGACAAAAAGTAAAAATGGAAAATTTTTTAGGGACTAAAAGTCGAAGAAATTTTTTAGAGGGTCTAAAACGAAAATTTGACATTTATAGGGACTAAAACCACATTTAACCATATCATTAAAACTTATATTTTATTATATTAAACATAAAATATCAAGAAACAACTCAAATAATAAACTTTTTAAATAGGTTTTAAGGTCTTATAGTGAAATAGATTTTTAAGGCTTTATAGTGATAGACATGCCTACTGGCTACATTGAAATAGGTTTTAAGACCGATTTAGCCTATTTAAAAGTAGATAAAATGGACTATTTAATGACTTTAATATGAAGTAGATTTGTAAATAGGCTTTCAGGTCAGACCAAACTTTAAAATAGGTCATGCCAGACCAAAAAAAATAGGCCTACAAAAGGCCATAGACCAAACTCACGCTTGCAAATTTTTTGTAGGCCGAACTCAAATCTATAAAAGCCTAACCTATTCCTACCCTTAAATCCGCTAGGTTGTAACAACATGGACAACAAATTATTTATTGATGTTTACTCATGTTAGTTTGTTCTTTGTTGAGACGAGGAACTCATATCCTTTTAACTCAGATTTAATCTATGAACTTGACAAAAATTTAGTTTAAGTCTCTAATCATTTTGCTGCTGCTTGCCTTTAGAGACAAGTAAAATGTAGTAGGTGTTCTTATCCTTCAGAGAATATTGGCGTACAAGAGGACAGAGCATGAATATATACAATCTTTATAGATACTATATAATATAAATGAAAAGCGACAAGTCACAAGTATAATATAATAGAAAACAAAAGAAAATGAAACTTTCTTAAGGTCACAATATAATAGAAAACTATATTACATGAAAATTTTTAGTGTATGCGTCGAATTTGAATTGTCAAGATAGGGAGAAAATGAAAAGTTATAATAATAAAAGTCCCTGTGTGTGAAGCATGGGTGGTGCCATTAATTTTGTGAACTAGGCCACATTACAAGAGAGGGGACCACAAAGCTGTACTAGTAGTCCTGTTGGATTTTCTCCGCGGTCTGACTCTGATCCCAACTGGATATTCCTATCCCATTGTTGTTCTAGACATGTCCTTCAATTATTCACCTCTTCTATACTTTGCAAATTGCAAGTCTTGCAAGATTTTGGGCGATTTTATTTATGTTCTCTTTTTAATTATTAGGGTTAGATTTTTTTTTCTTCCCAATGTATTCTTTAGGTGAACATTCACATGTTTATAGAGATTCTTTTATGAAAATTATGGATTAACTTAGAACCAGGTATTTAATGTGTTTAAATTCACTAGATTTTTTTCTTTTTCAATTAATGATTGTTGGCATGTCTTACTTAGAATATAACCTAAGATTTATACTTACATTTAGATATAAGTTTGATTTGGTGTGGGGTGTTAATGTGTGGAGTAAGGAGGTTGACGATTTTATCTCCACCCACAATAATCGCAAATGCTAAACCTTTAGCAGCACAATTTATTGCTAACACTTTGCATTGTTTTTGTTCCTTTTTAGGTCCCATAGTTAGTTAGTCTTGATGAGCCAAGAGTTTGCGTCTTTAAATGAGTTAGTAGAGCAACTAAAGATTCACTTGAACAACCCATCAATATCAAATTTTATAAATAGGATAAATACATGGGGAGAATGAAGAATGTTTTCTTTAAAATCTATGACAATTTAGCTTCGAAACTTGCTTGTCGAAATCGTAGAGTTTTGAAAAAGTCTGGTCAGGTCACCTTGTCAAGTTCGTTCTTACATAGTTGCCTACATATAGTAAGCAAATTTATTGATTACCTCAATATGCATGTGAGACTTTCGACAAAATTGTGGGGAATATAATGCAAGATTTACAATGCGATATAAGTTTGACTTGGTGATTTGATGTGGGGCGTTAATGTGTGGAGTAAGGAGGTTGAAGATTTTTTATCACCACCCACAATATTTTTAATGTTAAACCTTCCAGAGCACGATTTATTGCCAACATTTTGCATTGCACTTTGTTCTTGTTTAGGTCCCAAAGCTAGCCTTGATGAGTCAAGAGTTTGCGTTTCTAAATGAGTTAGTAGAGCCACGAAAGATTCGCTTGAACAACTCACCAATATCAAATTCTCTTATAGATAGGATAAATACTTTAGGGAAGGAAATGTGATTTCTTTAAAAATACATGACAATGTAGCTTCGAAACTTGCTTGTTGGAAATGTAGTATTTTGAATGAATCTAGTCGAGTCACATTGCCAAGGCCGTTCTTACATCGTTGCCTACATGTGGTAAGCAAATTTATTGGTTCCCTCAATATGCTTGTGAGACCTCCAACAAAATTGTGAGAAATTTTATTTGACATAATAAGAATGATCAAGCCGTGAACATTGTTCGTTAACATTTTTAATTTCGTGGATAGCCGCAAACTTTGACTCACACTTGACCAAAAATCATGTTCATATCTTATTTTATCTACATAAATAATGACATTTACATAACTAAAAAAAAAAATTACAAATCCTACTTAAGCAGATATTTTGAGGATCTCGCCAACATTTGAAACTTCAAATCATAATAAAAGCTTACATAGTTACATTTATATTCTTTGCCACAAGAACTAACCTTACATTTGTTTTGTATTTATAACACATTTGTCATATAGAGTATATATATTGTAAGAAGTTTCAAAAGGAAAGTGTCCTTATCAATGTCACCGTACCAAGCCAAAGTTGATAATGAAAATGCATTTTATCGTTCAGTTTCGCAAGCCCAAATAAACCTCATGTCATTTATCCTTAACAGTAGATGATTAGATGGGCAAAGTGTTTATTTGGAAGATTAGCCCTGACCTGATCCATATCTACTCATCTTATCCTTACATCAAATCAGTGTATTATGTGTCTTAAACAAGTAAAGGACAATAAAAATATAAATTTATAGCATGAGTCAAAGAAAAAAAAACTGTAGCAAATATGTTGTCAGAACCATATAAATAGTGCATAACAATGCCAAAGGAAAAGCATACTAATATAAATAGAATTTATCTTTAGGCAAAGAGACAAATTATTAATTGTTGTGGGGAAGCTTAAGCGTGCTGCAGGGAGATTGGACTAATACCCGTCGTTCAGCATAAAACCAAATTAATTGGCAAATACCATTCAAATGTAAATATGACTTACTACCTTTGAGAGTTGTTTTTTTAGGTCCAGCAAATTAAAAACTGATAATGACCTCAGAAAATGATTACAAAGATATTAAGGATAAAAGTTTTTTTTTTTCTAATGGCCATGCACAAATGAGGCATGCGGTAAATGATACACATACAAGTAATTTCAACCTCCTAAATTTATTTATCCACACACTCATATGGGGACCATCAATACATTATTTTTCATCACTACCCCTCTTACATGGATTAAATGACAATATAGTGTTATATTGAATATTTTATCTCTAGATCATTTTTAATTATTTCTTTTATAG
>Ga0315913_1001978_pt1 | contig 23491 bp, 10 predicted proteins | sample MpolsnodulesMG_FD_207736 | JGI IMG/M metagenome (GOLD analysis project Ga0315913, IMG submission 207736) | Medicago polymorpha root nodule microbial communities from Los Angeles, California, United States - small nodules | ecosystem: Host-associated > Plants > Roots > Nodule | place: USA...
ATCTTGACAAGGAATTGCAGCCACAAGTGACCACATTGTAAACAACAAAATTGAACTCATTGTATAAATAGCCAATGCAATACCATTTGTAGCAACAAGTTCATTACTCTTTGGAAAACAAAGATTGTTCCCTATTGCTTGTAGTTGTTTTGCAGCTGACCAATTTCTTGATACACTCCAAGAAAGTGATCTAAAATGACCAAATTGAGATGAACCTTTATCTTTACTAACATTGTTTCTACCAAATGATCTATAATCAAATGAAGAAACATTATTAGTATCTTTACTACTAGCATCAATCATACCAATTTCTAAATCAACAAGAGCTTTTTTAGCGCGACGAAATTGGCCTTCACCAATGATTCTTTTATGATCCAATGCACTAAGAACAATCTCTAACAATTTTTCCCATTGTCGAATTTGTTCAACACCATCCCTAATAGCATTGCATACATCTAATGCCTTAACGCTCCTCTCATAAAAATCATTCACCAATCGATCCAACGGAGGTTTATAGACCATTGATCTATGGTTGTGTAGAATCATCTTGAATTCTTCTTGGCAACAAAGAAATGAATCAAGAAGCTTACTAACCCAAGAAAGAGATAACAAATTATCATTTGAAACTAAAGATAGCTCATTGAACCTATCAGTAACATGTTTTTGAAACAAACTAAGCTCTTTATCTAAGCTTGAATATTCCATTGAATGAACTTGAGTGGCACGTAGATTCAGAATTGAAGAACCTTTATATTTTGTTGCAAAACGCATTCTCAAAGAGAAATTTTCTAGAATATACAAGTGATTCAAGACTCAAATTTGGGATATGGATTGAATAGAAAGGAAAAAGGGAGAAAGCAAAGAAGGAAGAGAGGTGAATTTGGAAAAAAGAGTTATAATAATGATTGGTTTTATTGGGGAAGATTGGAGCGCGTTTAATAACGGTTGTTGGATAAATTAAAAGGAAAAGAAATAAAAAAATATAGAAGTACTGCTACTACAAGTCTAACTAACGAGTACGGAAACTCGGTGGGAAAAAGTAGTTGGAATATAGAGAAATATATTTGGAAATTAGTGAGAGATTCCAGACAGGGGTCCCATCTCAAAGAGGGTCGTGCCATCATTAAAAAAGAATTAAATTAAATTAAGGTTGTTGAGGATACTACTCGGTGAAGCTATCTTTCTCTACAATAAAGGTAAAATAAGGGTTATATTACTATATAATATTTTTTTGTGTATAAATAAATTATTGGAATTAATTTAATAAATCATCAAAAACAATATGCTATATAAGATTTAATAAAAAAAAATCAATAAATCATCAAAACAATGCATGCTCTATAAGATTAAAACTTTTGCAAAATAAACAAACGGGCATGCATATAAACTAGGATATGCGACATGTTTGATTTATCAAGATAATAAGAATTAGGTATTGAAAATACTTACATATAAACCTTTCGTAACTTGTTAATAACATCAACGATCTGAAATAAAGTGAGATGTGGTGATCTGAAACACACAAAGTTAGTGGCGGCTGATTTGATTCTTCTTCGACCAGTACATTTATGTCTCAATTTCTCTTTAGATGGGGGAGAAAAGAGAATGTGCAATGTTTGATGTATTGGATACCATATTGCCTTATAATGTGATGGTCAATTAGGGTTTCCCATTATTCCACTAAGGAGTCTTCCATACATCCATTCATATTGAGCCCATATTAATTAATTAATTTAATTATTATCTAAGTAGAAATCTAATTAGCCTTATTACTTAATTTGACCATTAATCAATTAAGGCTCCAAATTGATAAATAAATAATATAATCATTATAAAGTTATTTGTCTACATAATGACATTGAAATATAATTAAATAATATAATATTTCAACAATCTCCCACGTGGACTACATATATTAATAATTACATCAGAATTCTTTAGACGTGCATATGAATGTTATTTATCTTTAGATTTCTTCTTTACAATCTGGTTCACCTCATACATTAATAATTTTACCACCGCGGCTGTCGTCACTAATGTATAATGTAACAGACCCCCAACGACCACCATATGAATGTACTTGATGACATAGATTGATATTGATGAGTAACATATAAGTTTTATTTAATGTGATCTCTAAAGCTTTAGTGGGATCAACTGAAGTTTGCAAATTGAATATTTTCACAAATAATACATAAATGGTTATAAGAATAATAATCTCATGATTATATATTTATAGTTTTAAGAAATAAAATATTAACTATAAGTGAAGTTCACCTTCGTCTAAAATGGACAAATTCTTTCATTGCCTATAGGAGCTTGTTTTGCTTGGACTTAAATTTAATCTTGGTATGGAGTTAAATAATTGTTATTAAATTTCATGTAGCTCATAATCTTAAGTGAGTGGACAAATTCTTAGTTAATCTCCATATTTTCATTGATGTGTCATCTATTATCTTGGAGTTGATTTATAATGAAGTGTTATAAGTTTATGAGAAATGTTAAAGAGTGTCCTTAAAACATTGATTAAGAGGATAAAAAATATAAATAGAGAAATGTTAATAAGTGCTATGGCCTTAAGACATTATTTAAGCAACTAAAAGTAGTAATTTTTGCATAGAAACTTATGTAATTATTACTTTTTACATGTGTTTGACTTATGTTTTCAAGATAAAATTTCTTACAATAGAATCCTTAAACAATGCCCTTAGAACACTTGTTAGCATAATCCATATAAATATTGATGGGAAAATAGCGAAAAGTGATGAATTTACTTTTCAAAAGTCAAAATAATTTTAAATCCAATGCAAAATTACTACTTTTGATTTCTTTAACAAGTGCTCCTAGGACACTTGTTAGCATAACTCTAAGTTTATTCCCTAAAAAGAATAATTTCAAAGACATTATCCTTTTAGAGGAATGATATTTTGACAACCAGTTTTAAACAACTTTGGGTGACAACCTTTTTGCTCTTATTGGACAATAACAATAGAGAGAGAGAAAGAAAGAGAGAGAATAAGAATATAATGAGAGTATGAGAGAGAAAGTTGTAACCAAAGTTGTTAAAAATGGTTGTTCAAATATCATTTCTCCTCTTTTTAACATTATTTTCAACATTCATTCAATTATTGGATAAAATCAATATACACCTACCATTTTAACGGAGTTCATTTCTAAAATATGAGACTTGCCTTAATTTGATCCATTGTAAAAGTGAATATTTTTTTAGTCACTACCACTACTAAAAAAATTGAACGTTGCCCAAAACACAAAATCATGTATTGGCGCCGTAAGTAATGCATAGGTTTCAAAAAAGAAAGTCAAATTTGACTATATCTTATGCAGTGCAAGACCAAGTCAAGGCCAAACATTTGAATCCGTTGACTTTAGTTCTTCAATTTTTCAATTGTACATGTACTAAAACTCAAACTAAACGGATTTATCTCTAATGAAGGTTATATTATTTTCACACCTAATATAACATCTACTTCATTTCTTTTAGGTCATATTAACAAATGTACATGAAACAATAACCCAAGGGACAAAATCAAACCTATACAATATTTTCTTTTTGGGTTGCAAACTCTACATTTTATGTATATTAAATTGATAAAAAAGATTAAAAAAACCTCTTTTTACATATATACCTATATCTTTTATGGTTGTTCCATCAAGTTTATGGCATCTAAATCTAATGTTTTTATTAGTACTTTCAAGCAAGAGAATCAAGCCCTTCCATTCTACTACGAACAATTCTATGAAACACTTCTCTAACTTGTCTTTCCAAAGGATCCAATCCATTTTTCAAACCTTCACAAACATTCACCACATCTTCAACTTTAACCCTCACTTCCTCTTCTTTCTCTTCACTCAAAGGAAACTTCAAAGAATTAGCCAGGTCATTCATCACCCAAGCACACTTCTCAATCTTCTGAATCTCCTTCAGAAGTCCACAGCAATTCTTCCTCTCCCTCTTCTTTGACTCGTCCGTAATCCGCTCGTGCAATGACATCACCGGAGCCGCCCATAGAAGGTGCCGTGGAACCGAAAAGTTGAGATGTAATCCTCTATCTTGACAAGGAATTGCAGCCACAAGTGACCACATTGTAAACAACAAAATTGAACTCATTGTATAAATAGCCAATGCAATACCATTTGTAGCAACAAGTTCATTACTCTTTGGAAAACAAAGATTGGTCCCTATTGCTTGTAGTTGTTTTGCAGCTGACCAATTTCTTGATACACTCCAAGAAAGTGATCTATAATGACCAAATTGAGATGAACCTTTATCTTTACTAACATTTTTTCTACCAAATGATCTATTTCTATAATCAAATGAAGAAACATTATTAGAATCTTTACTACTAGCATCAATCATACCAATTTCTAAATCAACAAGAGCTTTCTTAGCGCGACGAAATTGGCCTTCACCAATGATTCTTTTATGATCCAATGCACTAAGAACAATCTCTAACGATTTTTCCCATTGTCGAATTTGTTCAACACCGTCTCTAATAGCATTGCATACATCCAATGCCTTGACACTCCTCTCATAAAACTCATTCACCAATCGATCCAACGGAGGTTTACACACTCTTGATCTATGGTTGTGGAGAATCATCTTGAATTCTTCTTGGCAACAAAGGAATGTATCTAAAAGCTTACTAACCCAAGAAAGAGATAACAAATTATTATTTGAAACTAAAGATAGTTCATTGAACCTATCAGATACATGTTTTTGAAACAAATTAAGCTCTTTATCTATGCTTGAATTTTCCATAGAGTGAACTTGAGTGGCACGTAGATTTAGAATTGAAGAACCTTTATATTTTGTTGTAAAACGCATTCTCAAAGAGAAACTTAGTAGAATAAGTGATTCAAGACTCAAATTTAGGGAATGTAATGAATAGAAAGGAAAAAGTGAGAAAGCAAAGAAGAAAGTGAGGTGAATTTGGAAAAAGGGTTATAATAATGATTGGTTTTATTGGGGAAGATTGGACCGCGTTTATTAACGGGTGTTGGATAATTTAATGGGAAAAGAAATAAAAGAAAAGTACTACTACTACATGTCTAACTAACGAGTACGGAAACTCGGTGAGAAAAAGTAGTTGGAATTTAGAGAGAAATTCTAGATAGGGGTCCCACCATAAAGAGGGCCATGCCATCATTAACAAAAAATTAAGTACAAAAATATTAAATTAAAGTTGTTGGTGGAACCCGTAAGGAGATGGAGCTAGCTTCAAGTGCCTAATTGGGATTTAAAAGATATTTGTATTTAGTTTATATTATAGTCTAGATATATTAATTATTCAATGAATCTAAAAAAAATTATTCTTTTATATTTAAGATCGGAAGGAGTAATTGTTAATCGAGTAGATTCAGGTGGTAAAAACTAGACAAGTTTGCTCTCATTATTAAATGACCTTGAAGTTTGATAAATGAGTGAATTACATCGTTATTTTTTAAAGATGCTTGAATTACACTTCACTTCTCTCTTATGTTAAAATATGAGTAAACCATCAAATTTGTCTCCGTCTTTGTAAATGATTTTCAAATTAGTCCATGACTTTATTAATATTTCAAAATAGTCTATGTCCTTGTCAAAAGTTTCTCAATTAGACCCATGTTGCTATGTTTTTTCACATGACGAGGGACTTAATTGAGAAACTTTTGACAAAGACAATGACTATTTTGAAATATTAATAGAGTTAGTGACTAATTTGATAATCAATTACAAAGACGAGGACCAATTTGATGGTTTAATCGTTAAAATATACAACTTTTCCCTTCTTATTCAAAACATATTAAAAAATATATCACTCCTTCTTTGAGAGAAGCTTAAATTACATTCTTCTCATCTCTTATGTTAAAAACAACATTTTACTCTCTTAATAATTTTTTTATTTCTAATAATCTAACCAAAAAATATAATATAACACACTTCGAAAAAAACAATAGTATTGCGGGTCCATTTAATATAATAAAAATTTGAAATTATTTTTGTTATTTTTTATTCACAATTTCATTAGTATATAGTTTTAAATCCTATTATAAAATATAAAACATCACAAATTAAAATTAAAATATATAAAAGAATTACTAAATTCGGTAAAGTATGGTTATTTAAAAGTGAATTTTAAACTCTAAATTATAAAATAATAACAAGATATTTAAATTTAATTATCATTGACATATAAATTATAAAGAATTGAATTTATTTTTATTAAATGAAGGTTTAAAATTAGTATATATCATAAAAAATCTTTATTTATGTTAAAATATATTAACTGTAGTGTGTATTTAATTATTAAGGGATGTTGTTGTAATTCAATCATCTCATACAGGAGGAGAATATAAATTTTAATTTTCAAAGAAGAATAATGGATATTTTAACATAAGAGAGAAAATGAGTGTAATTCAAGCTTCTCTTAAATGAGATGCGTGTAGTTTACTCTTTATTTTACTGCTTAATGAAGTTAAAGAAATAATCACAAGAAAGGGGTTGAATTGTGACCCTTTTAAAAATTAATCATGCATTTAATAAAAGGGATATGTTAACTAATGCGCTCTAGGCACTAGTTAAGAAGACTAATATAGAAATTTTGCATTGTGAAGTGATGAAAACGAATAATGAGTGTATGATAATCTGTGTATATATACTCTTATGACACATGTTAAAGAACCTAAAATGAATTTTTTTTTGTAGGAAATTGTGCTAATTTATTTTTCTCGAGATTGAAAAATTAATGTTTTGTAATAAATATTTATCATTTATGGAATCCTTAACATACACCCCGTCACTGTTATAAGCAAAAATTTATATTTTAGATTCATTCAATTAATGATAAATATGATCTTTATTATATACCACATACATCATTTAATGAATGAATCTAACATGTTGCTTGCTTGTAATAGTGATCGATGGATGTATGCTCTAATGACACAAGTTAACAACTTCCCTAGTTTAATGTAAAGAGTAAAAGTTAGAGAATTTACTATAATATTTAGAAGAATGTTAACTAATGTCCTAAGAACATTGTTTAAGTATCCAAAACAAGCAAGTTTTTATGAAAAAATTATATAATCATTACATGATCAATCATAACAGCTTATATTTTCAAAACAAAATTTCAATTTATAAATTTCTTAATCATTACCTTGACGGTATGGCTAACTAAATTCTAGTCCTGTTTGGGTTGGGTAATGGGAACACTGATGTGGGGATAAAGAGGTTATGTTTATGTGTTATGAAGTTGGGGAACTTTGATTCATGGCTAAACACGTGGATGAAAAATGTGTGATTTGATAAGTGTCGTGGGTCAAGTTCCTTAAATGCAACTATAGTCTCTGTTGGCGCGTCGAGTGTACTTTCTGACTTTGAGAAATATGGATAGATTTGGCCTCTTTGACTTTGAGAGAAATTGATGGATTTGGCTTTTCTTTAGCGTTGATTTTTTTTACTTTTTATCTAACGCTTTTTATGAAAGGAGGGCTGAAACTCGGAAAAAGCAATTACATCTTAATCAAGCGTAGCTAATAAATGGCTAATTTAAGTCGGACACGACTCGTAATACATTATCTCATTTCTCCATGAAACATCTAATATTAGCTAACGCATCAGCACACCTATTTGTTTTACGATACGAGTGTTTAACCTTCACTTCCCGTTCCATTTGAAGAAGTTGTCTAATTTTTTGAACGAGACTCCTACCACTCGCATGGCTTTCCTTCCCACTCGTAATAATATTAACAACCACCAAAGAATCCAAATTGAAGTCTATTACAGTGAACCCCATATGTTTCGCACACCGGAGACCTTCCAAGACTTCCTAAATTTTTTGAAGAACCCCACTAACCATTCGCTTTCCGAACCTCTAATAAGCCCTCCACACCCCACGGTATTACCATCCTTAAAAGCACCGTCAATATTGATCTTGACCCACCCAATTGGTGGTCCCTCCATCCCACTCCCTCCAAATGTCTCGGCTGAGATGTCATAATATCAGAATTTGCTATTGCATTGTGACAATCATTAACATAACTCATAATAATATTTTTAACATGTAAAAGTGTTCTCTTCAAGGTCTCAGGTTCGATTCTCTTCGGTGTCAATTTAAGTGGGCTAATTTAGTTTTTTAAAAAAAAACATATAAAGGTGTTTGGTAATTATCATTATGAGTTTCCTTGTTTCTCCAATTCCAAATAGCGTGGCAAACAGTGGCCCAAAAGTCCCTCCACTCTACATTATGATTCTAGTAGTCATTTGTAAACAAATTAAATTTAATCCAATGAGACAAATCACCTTAAGAAAACTTGTTCTTGCGGTAAAATCCACTACACACAACCAAAGTGCCATCGCTTTTGGACAGTCCCTCAGCACATGAATTTCAGACTCAATCTCATCATGACAGAACCTACACATTTGATTACCAATCCCCATCTTATGCTTCCTCACTTTGTTTACACCCTCAATCCACATTTGACTCCAAGCTCCAACACTTTTTCCATCGCTTATCGACCAAAACATATTTCTCTCTATCGCAGGCCATAGCTTTACTAAACCCTTCCAGAGGCATGAATACGACGATTTTGCTATAAATAACTCAACAGGAACATCACTTCGCTAATATTGTCTTCATTCTTTTTTAAATGCAGTAATGATTAAAAAAAATAGATTTATAGATTTTCTCACTATTATATTATCATTTTAATTCTTCAAAAAATTCATTTTTTACATACACTATTTTTTTTCAATAAATTTGATGCGTTATATCTTTTCTCATAACAAATAATTATAGTACACTTTCCATCTCTTCAATAAATTCCTATTTATATTTTTTTTGCATGACTCTATCTCTACAATTAAAATTGATTTGTCCGTTGAAGAACTAATGGAGACAACAATGGCGGGAACTGCTCCAGTACAACGGCGAAGAGTCTTCACGGAGGGACAAAAGGTACATTCAGGCATGTTAACACTTCAACGCTCAAGTCAGTGATGAAAATGAGATGAAATGTGTGAAAAGTGAATCGTACTTTGGGGGTGAAGTTAAGTCACCCTTCTATAAACGTGTGTAAGAATAATTGTAACGCCACAGAATTTTGATCCAAGACATTACGTCTAAATAATTTTCTTTTTCTGAAAAACACTACTATTTATTTATTTCATCAATAATATATATTCTAGCAAAACCTATATAAAATTCTTAACATAATTTAATTAAAATTCTTAAACTAATATCCTTCAAAGTTACTTCTAAAATTACAATTCAATTAAAAATCCAATTTTTGTCCCCGCGTACGCTTTCATCACATCAAACTTCATATATCATCTTTGGTACCTACACCATTATATTAATGTAAGGGTCAATTTCCCTTATTCAAATTGGTTCATACTCAAAGCACCAGAAACAATGTTATAAAATAGATAATATTAAAACTTATCAATCAAGTCATATGCTTCAAAGTAAGGTTCACACACATCTTATTTGCAATAAAATAGTCTTAAGTCAATTATCAACCACATGTATACAACAGACTCAATGCAATTATGCGTAAGATGCATGCTCTTATAACTATATGATCCGGATATAATTCCCGCCACTAAGGCATCCACACAGAATATAATTGCAATTCCCGCCACTAAGGCACCACACAGATGCATATGCCATGCATGATCATGAAAATGCAGACTAAAACCCGCCACTAAAGCACCACACAGAATATAATTATAACCCGCCACTAAGGCAATTACAGTCAAATATTAACGCATCATCAAACACACAACCAAAAGTCAATCATTTCACAAACTCACATTTTCATCTTTCTCTTTTCTTTAATTCATTAAAAAAAGTAACACTTCTTTTCCAACACCACAAAAAAAAGATATATGCATGACAAAATAAAATAAATGTCATTCTACGTAGCATTATCATACACAAATCATATAAAATTTAAATTAAACTAATAACTTTTATAAAAAGGTTAAATTTTACCATATAAATTTATACTTTAGTTGTCTTTCTTCTCAACAGACAAGAATCTCTACCTTTAATTCATAACATTATCTCAATACTTAGTATGGACGTATGGGGAAAAAACCCTTACCTTGCCTGTTTTTCGTTCCTAATAGCAAAGGTTAACCCCACGAATTGCTCACACACAGAACAGAACTTCAAAGGAACAAGTTCTGATATAAGGAACAAAACCAAGATAAGAATAAAGAGAATAGAAAAAAAAAAGGCTGGTTTGAGTCCCGCATAGAATAAAAGTGAACCTTCGTAGGAAATAGCTTATGAGTAGGGCCTTGATTGAAATGCCAAGGGAAGAATAAATATAAAATCTTACCTTTTCACACAAAAATGGAATGAATACGGATGAACACCACAAAAATGGAAGAAATAATAGTGACCGGGTGATGAAATGGAATTTGAGGGGAATAACTGGTGTAACTTGAGTCAGTAGAAAGAAAACTCATTGTAAGATAATTGGATAGATGGATAAAGCATGGCTTGTTTTTAGAAACAAAGTAACACCTACTGAATGGGAGAATTTGCTACTAAATATCTCATTGACTCCACAATTTAAGGAACAAAGTGGCATTTAGGGAGGAACAAATAAACACGTAAATGGTACAAGCTAAATATCTAGTAACTACTATTATTATGCCACAATAAAAGAACATGGGTTTGCTATCTATTTTTTTTCCTCCCAGCAAGGCCACTAACTCAATAATTAGGAGGTAGTTGAAATTTCTTTGGCTTGGCAATTAGGCCACAAAAAGAACGTGTACTATATGCATGACGCAAGAGATAATTATCATATTTTTGTCACATCAACTTGATTAATTAAATAGTGGAAATCAAGAAAATTATAATAGCAACGTGTAGAAAATATTGGGATGTTACAATAATTGTCTTAGATAAGTGTGGCTCCTCATCAGGAGGCCGTTGGGAGATACGTGTACGGTTCCTGATCCAGAACAATATATTGACGGACCTCTCTCTTATAACAAACAATTTCCAATTTGTAGGTTGTAATGGAAAATAAAATTTATACCAGTTTCACATTAATTTTGAAGCCCAAATACTTCAAAATAGATGAAGTACCGTATCCCCTGCGTATCATGCACCGATACCTGTCCGATACTTTCCGATACGTATCAGGAGAGTATCCGAAGATTAATTTATTTTTTTAAAACAATTATCCAATATTTTCAGATACATATGTGATACAAACGATAGGTGGTGGAAAACCGATATGTGCGAGCAACCTGATGTTTCTATTATATTTCGTATATATGTAATTCACTGAGTAATGATGTTTTCTATTTAAGATATATCATATATGTAATTGACTATTTTTTTTGAAGGAATGTAATTGACTAATTGTCGCTTTCTTTATTATCAATATAGATATTACTTACATTTATATTTCTATTGTTGCCGCCGTCTGTTTTATGTCTCTTTGTTTGTTTGAGAACGATGCTATTGTTGATTGTTGTGTGAAGGCAATTTCATTGTTGTGCCTTTTCGTTTTTCTATGTCTGTTTGGTATAGGTTTTGTGCCAATTATTTTGCTTTCGAGGTTTAATCCATATTTTGAGTTTTAATATGTAGTTTAAATTTAATTTTTTTATTGAAGTATCCCAGCGTATCGTATCTTAAATTTTAAAATTTTATCGATGTCGTATCGTATCATGTATCTGGGCTTCATAGCACATTAATAAAAATTTAACTCTTTTCGAATGAGTCAAATATTATTTCATCTTTTTGAACATTTATGATGTCTTTTAATTTTCATAAAAATTTAACTTTTATTTTGAACTTCAAATTTTTAACATTTTTACTATAGTTTTATTTACATAATTTCTGTTCTGGACCGGTCAAAAGACAAATCACACGCTAGCACATGGCATGACTTAAACGGCCTTAAGGCTCCGCGCCTGAGGGAACACACCAGCTAAAGTGCACCGTGCCACATAGAAGCACGCATACGCACGAGGATCACCTTATACATGTCCTCTATCGTCCATAATCACACGCCGCATAACCTGGAGATGGTTTTGACCAACTTGCGCCTATATAGGGGTGAACTTGCTTCACCCTCAAGGTACGCTTCACTTTATACAACACTTTCTACACACTCTTTCTCAGTTCCATTATTGACTTGAGCGTTGGAGTGCTAACATACCTGCAAATAATTTTCGTTCCACCGCAAGGAGTCAATGTCGCCGTACTGGAAACCGACACTGTCATACCGGAGCACTTTCTGCCACTGTTGCGACCTATCCGTTCTCACCGGAAAGACCATTTTCCTTTAGAAGGAGAAAATCGTTCGCTAACCGCCACAGTCCAATGATCCTGCACCATAATCTTTTCCTGTTACGCGCTCCTCTGTCGTAACAGTTTTTGGTTACACGTTCTCCACTGCAATGGTCGACAACTAGTGATCCTCTCTCCGAAGTAATGGCCGGAACTCGTAGGAGAGCCACCACAAGTCGTTCCTCCACCGAGCAAGACTCACGTCTTATGATTCAAATCCTCCACGATCGAACGGTTCCAATTCTCAAACCGACGAATCCTGAAGAAAACAACACGATCCTCAATGATATGGTCGGCGCTCGTGTTACTTCTGTGTTAAACACGACGGTTCTTCCTCCGCCTCCTCCGCGCACAGAAGACGTTGCTCCACCTCCAGCATCTCCTCTAGTTCCTCCACCACCAGAGACAAACGAGATCCTGACGAACCTGGTAAACCTGCTCCAACAGCAAAATAACAGTCACAAACGCATGCAAAAGAAGCGAGAAAAGATTCAGACGGAAGTCGCTACACAAATCGAAGAAGCTCAGCAAAACAAACGCCACACCACACCGGTGGTCGCATACGACGCCGCATCCATTCCAGCAAACTGTTGAAAAGGATGCAAGAAGCCTCCTGATGATTCGGACGACGGAAGTAGTGGTTTGTCTTCTCACCATTCTCATCGCGATAAGCCTTCGAACTGGCATGGGGGAAAGAATTCTCCCCCGCACTAAAACCGTCCAATGGAGGATTATTCCCCGGAACGCCATCATATGAGTCTTCGCAAAGGACCGGTCACCATAAAGGTAGCAGAATACCCATATCCCCAGCGTTTTCGCAAATCCGTCGAAGCTGGAGACGTATGATGGCACCACCGGTCCAAACGAGCACGTGGAACACCTAGATGCCATCCTCAATTACCACCAAGTGCGAGGCGCGGTGAAGTGCAAGTTGTTCGTGTTGACACTAAAAGGTTCCGCCATGACTTGGTTAAAGGACTGGAAGACGATTCCTCAACTCTTGGAGAGAATTGCGCGACGAATTACTTCCCACTTTACTGTGAAGTGGAAACAACCAAAAACCATGGAAGCATTGAATGCTATCGTTCAAGACAAGAAGGAAACTTTAAGAGAGTACGTCGAATGATTTACTTGGGAGGGCGTAGAGGTATAGGGTGCCCAGTATGGACTAAAGTGTTTCATCTTTGTAAACAACCTCCGCGAAGATTGCAAGTTCAAAGAAGAACTGGGCTTTACGCGGCGAAAGATATGAGTGACCTCAAAGCAATCATCCAATATCTCACAATAGCCAATAACTTGAAACCTCAAAGCCATAAGTTTTGGAGCATTCTTCTTCACAAAAATGGCGTTAGGTTTGACACCCCAACAACCTCTCAAATCGAAACTTTTAAGCTTAGGAAACAATGAGAGTATTATTAATTATAAATTTAACTAAAAATACAGATAGTACTTATAAATCAAGTAGAAGACTTCTCCTTTTAAATTTCTCCTAATTTCGAAATTACCTTGAAAAAAATATGAAAAACATAATAAATAATATCAACTGGATAAATTTTATAAAATATTACTCATTGAAATAAAAACAATTAATGCAAAATAAAATATAAAAGATTTAGGAGATTATATATTAATTTAATAATTATTAAAAATTAAAATAATATCATGTTTGTTTCAGGCTTCCCTTTTTTTTCATATTTAATCAAAGAAATCACAGTCATCAGAGATTTGTCATGGAGATCGCAAAAACAAAATATATTGCAGCAAATCATAGTCCATAAAGCACATAAGTCCAAGAAAAAATTATTGATTTGAATTTATTCAAGGATGACATAATAGTGCATGGATCTTGTTTGTTGCCTCACTGTAGATCTAGTAGGAAAAAAATGATTAAACAAGAGAAAATAATCCAACAAAAACTATATATTATTATATGACAAAATAAGATAAAAGTCCGTAGATTGAATATCCTACCCTTACATATCATAACAACTTCCACCGTACAAGTAGATACATGTGATCATGTATTATATATAGATGAGTGATAGGAAGATATTAAAAAGTCAAATGAAACATAACATGGACAAAGAAAGAGACACAAATAGGATGAATGTAAGCAGCGCCGATTGCTTGTATTGTATAGTTAACCAAGGAACACATTTATAAAGAGGCCACTTGAGAAGTTGTTGGTGTAATTAGGTTAAGCTTCGCTGATGGGCTTCACAAGTCCAAGAAGTATATTGGATATATGGGCTCCTTCATGATATCTTGTTTGGACAAGACCCACATTTTTAAATACATTTCCTTTTCCTATTTAGGTAGAGGAGCCAGCAATGTTTTCAATTTGCTGTCTTAGAAAGATCTCTTAGATACATATAATTCTTGGATTAAGAATATTCTCTCTTCCTTGTTGTTGTATTAGCTTATGACTCGGTCTTAATATTTTAATCAAATTTCATGTCATACAAAAATATGAGGCTCCTTTTTTTTGTTGATAAAAAATAAGTTCATCCTAATGTTGGGTTTGTGTTTTGATGATGTTTACTAGCTAGTTTCTTTTGATTATGTTTTATAAGTATTAGTTAAATGCCTAAAACATGTTAAAGCACCTAATAATCCTTTCTTCATTGTGTCATATGTGTCTTGTGTAAAAAGTTTGTCTTTGTGTGGGAAAACCTTCATTTTCGTGTGGCAAAATCACTTTTCTAGGTCACTGATTCAATTCAAATATGTTTGAATCATATCATTCCTTCTCTCTGTCCTCGACTTGTGTTGACCATGTGAAGTTGATTCGATTCACGATTCTTGATTCGTATCACTTACCTTCTCTGGTCTTGTGGTTTGTCTTGTTGAGTCGTATCATTGTTCTTTGATTCATATCAATCTTCATTCGAGTTTCCTTGATTTGATTCAAACATGTTATAAATTGTATCAACCTTCATAGTTCTAGATCTATTAATTTACACATATCTAAATCGAATCACAACATTATTTTTGCGTTAAAATATTGCACTTATATATCACCCCTACCAATATATAGCTATACCCATACCACTTCCAAACTATTGAATCAATCGGAAGTAACATTGAAGAGTCTTCAAACCTCTCTCTCCACTTGTTCTTCAGATTAAACACTTTTTTTAAAATTCTTTGTGGATTTTGAGTTATAGATTGCTAGAGTTCTACATGAATTGTATATTGGTTTCATTCAAGGAATTTGGTTGGGAATCAAGGGTCCAAAGAGAAAAGAGTGATTTCTTTCGACCTCCAAGGGAATTGAGGGTTTCTTTCTAATCTTCTCAAGTTCAAGGGGATCCAAGCTCCAGACATAGCAAAGAATAATTCTAGCTGAATGAATTTCAAGGATTGGATGGGAGTTTGAGTTCTGAAGACTTAAAGAATCACCAATTTCAAGGGTTACTTGAAGATTGGGGGTTGTGGTTCCTTAGGATTGAAGATAAGGGTTATCAGGAGAATTCTTTTTGAGCATAACAATTGTAATCAAATTTCAACAATAGTGGAAGTCCTTCATGGAGATGTATGTTATCAAGAAGAGTAGAGGTACCCCGAAACGAGGATGAAAGGGGGAACTACTATAAAGATCTGGTGTTCTTCGCTTCCATATCCTTTTAGATTTTTGGTTTATATTAGTGTATGAATTTTAATGTTTGTAACTATTTGATTTGATTGTGGTTAATTTTCGTACTTAGCCTAATCTTGATTCATTGAATTAAGATTCTTTTCAAACTCCATTTTATCACAATTAATCTCAATTAAGTTTCAACACATTAATTCACATACCTTGTGTTCATTAGTGTTAGTGTGGTTTATTGCATCTTGGTTTGGTTTGAGTTTTGTCTTGTTTTGTGATATGTATAATTGATTATTGATATTTTATGTGCTTAATAAGATTCAATTATTGAACCTCTTAATTCGTTATTGAATCTTAGTGTTTTAATTAATGTCGCACTTTTTGTTATCGTTATTGTGCATAAATCCAAAAAGTCATACGTTTTCAATTCACGCTTTCGGCATAAATCTGAAAAATCACACGTTTTCAATTCACGCTTTCGCAAACTCTTTTCAAAAGGAGAAAGGGGATGTTAGTCTATATGTCGAACTAGCAAGTGCGCTAGAGGGGGGGTGTAAATAATGTTTTTCGTTTTTCAAAAGGTTTTACAAAAGCGTGGATTTCATATCTACTATTTTCCATAGGCATCCAAAGATTCAATTCTACAATAAGGGTGTCTATTTAGTGTGGTCTCAAATAGTTGAAACACCCGTCATTGTAGATGGTCCGAGAGTGGACATTGATGCTTCAATTTTTATACACCTCTAGGAGTTGACTTGGTGTCAGTCTCAAGAGTTATGAATGTGCTCTTCTAAGTTTGAAGATCAAATTCGTTAGGTGTGAACGATTTTTAATATTGGTTTTTTTATGGTAAGCATAATTCAATTCATCAAAGTCTTCTTAATTTGATCAGTATACTATACTTTGATTGCTTAAGTCTCGTGTATTGTAGTACTATCTTGTTAGAAAAGTTTTATGAAAATAATACATTTATTTACAAATAGTTAATTACTAATAAACATTTTTCTTGCTGATCATCATGTGGTTTGTACCTAGGGAGTTTGTATTATTGGTGACAATGCTTCTCCTATTGTTTGGCACACCATGCTTAAGTTCTTTTGCGAATACTAAAAATAAAATAAAATCAGTTGTATTTTTGACCCCTAAATTTGAGTTAGGACCTGGATCAGTTATCAATAGATATTATTATGTTATTGATTTTCCAAGAGGTCATATTATATATATAGCACTCAAAAGTTTCAATGCTGAAGTAGTTGATGATGCTGGGAATTCTATACCTCTCCGTGAAACCTATCTCCAATTTTCCATCATTGGGCTGTTGCAAGATATCAGCAAAGTAAACATGTCACACACAGAAAGTGATCATGTTCTTGTGAGGAATAGTGGCTTATGCCAGTAAGAAACTTATCCTCAGTACTTTGGTCTAGGATCCGAAACACGAGGAATGACTACAGATATTCCAGATCCTTTTGGTATAGAGGTAGGTAATCCGGAAGAAATTCCAGAAGGGTTTGAAGAGAAATGGTTGGCTATTGTCCGTGCCATCGATGCGCAACACAGAGGATAAGTTAGGGTGTACTGAGTGTAGGTGGGAGCTTTATAATGGTAGGAAGCCATTGCCGGCGCATGGCAAATGTGGGGCCCACTTTGAACTATGCTTCCTCGGGTAAGGACCTGGTAAATGTTCTAAAATCCATCCCTGCGATAAAACAAGCACAATTATAATTTAGAAAATCAGAAATTTAATAAATAAAAAAACACAATTATAATTTTATAAAATCACAAATTTAATAGACCAACAAACTCAATTGAACATTTAGTAAAGGAATGAAGAGTTTCAAGTGAAGAATAACAAAGGCAGCTGAGAATTTAAGTGGTGTACCCTTCATTCACTCCCTCTTCTCATTTTCGGTTCCCACATCCGATCTGATAACAAGGATTCATTTTTTTTTGTAGGTTTAAAAAATTAAAGTTTTTGTTGCTTATGTGTTGATTAACTTTGGTGATTAAATTAGTCACTGAGACACACGACCGTGTGAACCTTCTGCCAGAATTTCAGTTTTTGCGTTTTTAAGCATTTTTCACCCTTTTCTGTTTTGAATTGGGTTTTGGTGTGAACATGAAAGTTTTAGACAAAGATGTTGGCTTTCTAATAGCTTTGGTTTGGCTTAAAAATTATTTTTAGATTTTGAGTTATGATGAAAATACTACAAATAGGTCTTGATGCATTTTATGAAAATTCAGCATAACTATTTATAAGTGAACCTAAAAGCTATGGTTTGGTCCCAAACCTCAAAACTTGAGTACTAAGAGTTTAATTAGGATGTTTAAGAGTATTTAACCTATGGTATGATGAATCTAACTTAGTTTTGTTTTGAAAATGACAAAATGAGACGAATTTAGGTGAATTTTGGGATTTATCGGTATTGGCCTATATATGAGACGTATATGTATATGCTAATGCACTCATATATGAATTGTGTATATACTCGGTTGAGGCGTTTGAAATTGCTTACTTTGGTTTTGGAGAATTTGTCGGAAAATGATAGTTTTCATAAACTTAGACGAACTTTGTCAAACTAATATTTTATGGTTGGATAACTAGTATGAAACTTTGAATTCATGTTATTATGATTTAAGGTGAATGAATTGTTGAGGATTGGGTGTTTAAATCGAATAATGTCATGATGCGGCTAAATGTCAGTCTTTATGTGAAAAGTGAATTTGAAACTTTATCGTTTCTTTGAGGTGTTAAATGTTGTTGATGATTATGATGTTTATTCTTTTGGTGATTTCGTGATGACTCTTGTTGAATATAACTTGTGAATTATGAGGTGAAAGTGTTTCGTTTGGTGATGACTATTTGATGAATGGTTGATGATAAACATGATTTTGTTTTGGTGTTGATTGTGATGATGACTTGTTGATTGTATGGATGTAAGTATTTGATAATGCAATTGTTGGTGAATAACATAATTGGTGGTGATTATTATGTTAATGTCTATGTTGGTGAGTTATGCATTGTCCAATCCTTACTTGAAGTCCATGCATTCATAGCCATAATGAGGTGATTTGAAGAATGTAATTGGTGGTGTTTATTACATAGCTTCTGCATAACATAATTGGTGGTGTTTATTATGTTGGTGGATTCATTAACGGTAAAATTATCTCCGAAATCCTATTGTACAACATGCATCTAGAAGTGTCTAGAACATTGCATACATTTATTATTTGGTGAATCGTGTCATAATTGAATATGTGACTTGGTGAATTTGTGCATTGGTGAAATTTGGTGAATGTGAATTGGTGTTTATGTGCATTGGTGGATTTTGTTGATGGATGTGAATAATTGAACTAAGCTCTAATTGTATGTCTTACTTGCTTGTGCGTATACACTTGACAAATCTATTTGATGATAATTATTTTGGTAATAGTAATGAGGTGAGAATTATATATATATATATTTGGTGATTCCTTTGATAACGATGATTTCTTCGCCTATGCTTTGAAATAATAAATTGTATTTGTTGAGTTGATTAGGCAATAATTTATGTGATTTATATGATTGACGTTGTTAAGTGATGAGCTTATGTTGATGACTTGATTAGAGAGTGAATATGCATACTATGCTAGGATAGAAGTGTGATAACATGATGTGTATGGAATGAGGTATAATATTCATGTGGAGTTAGTATTCTAGGAATGTTGGATATGTATATTTTCTATGCATAAAATCCTTGAATTCTTTTGTTGGATTATGTCATGATTATGAATTGTGGACTAACCCCTAGTGGTCGTTTGGTTGACCGCCTTCCTTATCCGTACGGATGGGTAGACAGCGTGCAAGACTAGTGATGGGGTAAATCTGCAAGTGTACGGTTTACCGATGTAGTAATAAAGATATCGTTCCGATAGGGGGTTATGAATTTGATTGACTTTCAACAATGGTTAAATGAGAGTTTAAGTTAAAAAATTTGGATTTTTATTTGAATTAAAATAACAATAATAAAAAGCGTCTTGGGATTATTGGTTCGTCATTATGACAAATCCGTCACAAACCAAACTCTAAACCTAGAACCTTATGTTGGATCTATTTTCTAAAGACAAGTTTCTTTTTAGCCTATCACATCTCATTTCGGTTTCAGTGAGTGTGTTTCTCTAGCAACCACGCCTATTCTCATGTTGATTGCTATTGAAATCCTTGAAGCACATAACTTTATTGTCTCAAGGTTTGCTAGACTATTCTCATGTTTCGCAATCCTTGTCTAATTTCACTTGTTCCAATATCAAAATTTCATCTTTCGATACTTCGCTTGATATTTGTGATTATGAATTAACAAGTACTAACCCTCCGATGTCGCTTTATGAATTTGATACCTGTTAATTCATTATAAAAACAGTGAAATAGATTAGAAAATAGATTTACATAAAATTAGGGTTCGAGGCTTGGTTTGATAGGGATTATGTCATTAGACTGATCCAACAATGCCAAGACAAGAAGAGCCTACTCACTCATGTTCATTGTAGACATAGAAGAGAAGAAGAAAAAGAACATAAAATAAAGGTTAAAATTTTATTAAAGAAAACAATTGTCACTTATTATTTTCAAGAACAAAAGATGATTGAATATGTTTGCTAGCTACTCTATTTATAGTCTACAACTACTTAAGCCCCAAGAAATACATCAATAAAATGTTCCACAAGAAACCACGTGCTTTAGGTCAGAAGTAAACTAAATAGGTAGCTTGTCGAAGAAGCAAAAGCAGTAAAAGGTGGAGGCACAGGCCGTGCCAAGCTCTCTGGTTGGCAGGCGTCATATTTTTGCACTAAATCTTCGTATTTTCAACCCGAATCAGCTCAAAATCTCCTTTCTTTTACTCCAAGACTCAATCTTTCAAATATTTGTTCATGAAATTAAATAACTTGAAATTGAAGTAAAATAGTTCTAAAAAGGAAATAAAAACATATAAAATCTAAATAAAATAGACTCAAATAATATATTAAAAACACTAATTATTGACTCATCAAACTCCCCCATACTTGAATCTTGTTTTGTCCTCAAGCAAAAAGCATAAACATTAGCAGAATCAACAAGATTAACATATGACAACACAATTAAAAAATGTGTCCCCTCACAGGCTTTGTTCTAAGCGTACACTAGTCACAACTTCAAGCATTTCTTATGAACTTATTCAACCCAACAACAAGTCTCAAATGAGTGTGTGAGTGTAGTCCAGCCCTTTTCTTGCTCCTGTGTAAGAGATATTATGAGGAAACAGGTTCTAACCTTAACACTAAACCAACCGAGAAAAGTCCTTTCTTCATTTCATATAAGAGATATGGGAATTATTTGATCTTTGGATCATTTGACATTTTGAGTAAGATGGAATTACAGAAGCTACTTTTGGTTGTCAGAGAAACCCCATCTTCACGTGGGAAGTTAGTGAGGCTTACTCCTGCCCCCTAGAGTCAATGATGTCCCCTTGAAAATATATTTGCTTCCAACCCTCTTGATAATCATCCTAGTTTTAGGCATTTGATCATTTTAATGTCTTGGTGACCAACCATTACCGGTTTCTTTACGGTCACTTATTATTTTTCAAGTCTTTTCTCCCCACACAAACTTATAATACTTTTACCCTGAAGACTTTTAAGGGTCAATTTACTACTAAAGTTAGAACGTGCTCCTTAAAATACCTACCTACACACTTACTCAAAGACTGCAAATTTGCGCTTTTCTCAATAAAACATGATGTGGGTATAGAAGAACACTCAAAACACAAGAAATCACTTTCATGTACAAAAAACAACCATTTTGTCATAACTTACAATATAAACAAGCTGCTTTACATGCCTTTCGCAACAAAACAAAACAAAAAATTAAAATTCAAGGGAGTTTGGAAACACTACGACACTTGACATTTTATTGACTCCCCCATACTTGGGTAAAGCATTGTCCTCAATGATTTAAAAAGAAAGTTTTTTTTTTGTTGCAAAAGATAGAAGAAAAAGGAAAAGAGAAAGCTCACAATTTATTGGGGGCCTTGTGGAGGATACTGGAGGTTAAGGTGTTGCATCATTCTCAAGAGCATGCAGTTATTTTGCTCGTGCATGCGATTACCCCTTTGGACATCACCACGTAGCCCTGAAATTTCAGCACCTTGTCTATGATGCTCGGTGCTTATCCTTTTTATTACATGTTGCATCCATGTCCATCGGCTTCATGGTCATGGTGCACCAGATCATCATGCAAGTGTGCTCCTCCCTCATCCTCATCACTACCACCATCACCATCATCATCAACATTTTGTACCTGTGGGTTAGTACCAACATAAAGCAAATTTTTGACCACCCCCGTGTCAGTCTTGGCCGAGTTAGGCAGAATAATCAGACATTGAGCCCTAGTCAGTCTAAGCTCATATTGGTAATTTTGAGGCCGGCCATAAGGCGTAATAAAGAACATAGTAGTGAGGGTATCTAGATCTAGTCTATTGTTTTCCTCAATCCTATTAATCCCGCTTTCCTCACCCACTCCCATCTTTCTAGCAATAAAGGCGATGATTCAACCCACCACTGTTTCACTTTTCTCATCCGGTTTCTTTTCAGCAACGGAAACAAGATAATCAAGCAAATAGTATCAGGTGTTCATAGGTTGATTATTCAACATAGCCCACAACATAAACAACTCATACCTAGGTTATTCAACAGCCTAACCATATTATCTCTAATACCTAGTGTATTCATGACACAACTATCAGGGTACCTACAAGCATATATAGTTTTAGAGACAAGAGTTTTATACCTATTCCTTTGGTCGGTATCCTTGAATTTGATGCGGTGGTTCTGGACTATTGCATGCCTTTTACCTGCACAACTAAGCCTTCAACCCCCTTTCCTTTTCTCTTTGAAGCCATTGACCTTAGGTCTGGGTTGGTTTGGGTGTAGGTTAGGTTTTGGTAAGATTTGTGGGGGAAAGGTGGTTTTAATGATGGGTTTTGGTTTTAAGTAAGATTTTTGAGTGTTTGGGTGAAGATTGGTGAAGAAATTGGTATTTGTGGGTTAGGGTAAATGGGTATACGAATTTGGTGATTTGTTGGTTGTGATGGATGATTGTTGTTTTTGATGGGTGGATTGGGTTTGGGATGAAGTTTAGAGTTGTTTTAGTTTAGAAATTGTGTGATTTGGTGAAGTTTGAAGAAAGTTATGGAGGTTTGAAGGTTTAGGTTATGGAGGTTTAGAGAGAGAAGTTTGAAGATGAAAGAGTGATGATAGTAGTCATTACTTTATTTTAATAGTCTTTTTATGATATGTTTATGGCCTTTTGGGAGCCAATTTCTTGTGCCACGGTGGACCTGAATCGTGGCACGTTTGAAGCGTGGAATTTACATGAAGTTGCTGGAAAAATCATGGCACGATGGATGTGAAACGTGCCACGATGGTTGAGTAAATTTGCTGCCACGTAGGATTAATGAGCAAATCGTGCCACGATGGTCTCGAAACATGGCACGATGGTGGACTTTTCTGAAACCGTAATTCTTTGTGTATAAAATCCAGATGCGATCAAACGCTTCGGGGG
>Ga0315913_1001980_pt1 | contig 23473 bp, 7 predicted proteins | sample MpolsnodulesMG_FD_207736 | JGI IMG/M metagenome (GOLD analysis project Ga0315913, IMG submission 207736) | Medicago polymorpha root nodule microbial communities from Los Angeles, California, United States - small nodules | ecosystem: Host-associated > Plants > Roots > Nodule | place: USA...
AAAACGTTCCAATATGCTTTGCTAAATCCTTAGTAGAAGCCTCTAAAATCGAATATTCTTTGCTTAAATATTCAATTCTTAATATAATCGTCAACTCTTTCTTTTTTCCAAAAGCCACTTGTTTCAATGATTTAGTAGTTTTTTTTTCTCTCAATTCTAATTAATTCTAGTACTTATATTGAATTTATGAATTTATTTTTTTGTTAATTCAGTTGACTTGATATTGTTGATAAAATGGAGCAACAGAACCGTAGGAGTGGCAATAAGGTGAAGAGAAAGAACAAGTTAATGAGATGCCGTTCATGTTCTTGTCGTGCAGCATCATGCATGTGTAAAGGTATTGGAAGATTCGTGTTTGTCACTTGTTACCCTGTTGTGCAGTGTTTTTGTTTGGATGATCATAGACATCACCACCACGGAAAACACTTCGATTGGTGATTTGCACAAATTTTAAGACTTAAGGGAAATCAATAGACTATAGTATAATCATTGCATTCTTATACATTTCTTTTGATCATATTCTTCACATGATTGTGTAAACAATTTGCAATTTTGTAAGACTTTTTTATAATATTGTGTTTTATTTTATTTTTGAAAAGACAAATGTTTGTAAGGGTTTAAACTCTAGATCTTCTTTAAAATTAAAACTACTTACATGTAAATGTTAGTAAGATAGTGATTAGGCTAATTTTTAGGGTTTGAATTTGAAGCTCTTTATAACTCTTTTGATATTCCTTAACTTATTAACCAGGTTACCTACTTAGAACCACTATATTGTGTTTTGTTAATGTAGCCATCTCTTTTGGTATTGGAAATTTTTTATATTTATGGACAACGGAGGCAAAGGCAAGGAAGTTTCATGTCTAGTTTTCAGATTTGGGAAAAGTGGAACGAAAATGTTTGCATTGATTGATTGTCACCTCTTTTGAATGCTATGTTTGTTTCGCAATGGAATATTGTGTGCGAAGAGAAACTACTGCTTGTAGCTTGTTAAAACCACAACAAATTAGTGTTGGAATTGGAACGCATGAATCCTTCTTTCACCGCCAAACCAAGTAGTTTATAAGTCTATGATGCACAAACAAGATAGAGTTGTATCATGCAAAAAGCATGGCTACATTTGTTAATGTAGCCATCTCTTTTGGTATTGGAATTTTTCTTCTATCCATGGACAATAGAGGAAAATGCAACGAAATTTCATGCGCGGTTTTCAAAATTAGGAAATGTGATTGTTGGGGATGGCAATGGGTACCTTATGGGTAGGGTACTTCAGTGCCCTTTCTCATACCCGCATTTATAAAAAATACTTGTACCATCTTGGGCAACAAACTTTAGTGTCCTTTTCCCATACCATATGGGCAACTAAGTGGTCATATCTACATCCATTACCCGCACTTTAAATGTGAAAAGAAAATAAAAACATCACAATTGAAATAAAACTATGGTCCAAAAAATTTCAAATCAACTCATAAAATAGTATAAATCGTAGTATTTAGCCAAATAAAAAAACATCAAAGATATCCATAAAAAAATTGTACACCATAAGAGAAAGTGGTTGTTGTATTAAGTAGTTTTTAGATTTAGGTTTAGGCTTAATTAGTTAAATAAATTAATTAATTATACACAAAAAATAAATAAATTATTTATCATATTATATAAATATGTACATGTTGGTTGCGGGGCTGAGCAGTATAGTACATTTACCCATGCTCGTACCCATTTAAATTTGCAGGTAATTACCCAGACCTAAGCTCGAACCCATGAAAGCGGGGTTTTACACCCATTGCAATTATTTTTTACGGGTATCCATTCGGCCCGAGTCCAATTGTCATCCTAAATGTGAAACTAAAAAGTGTTTGTGTTAACCATCACCTCTTTTTAGACTAATGCTATGTTTGTTTCGCGGTGGAATATTGCGTTTGAGGATAAGCTACTATTTGTAGCTTGTTAAAACCTCAAAAAAAATGGTGTTGGAACACATGGATCTTTCTTTCACTGCCAAACCAAGCAGCCTATAAGTCTACGATGATGCACATATAAGATAGTGTTTATCATGCAATAGTTTGTTTTACATCATTGGATCAATAAGTTATATCACATCTCACTTAATACAATGGTGTGATTTATTGATCCAATGGTCTAACACAAAATTGTGCAAGGCACAAACACGTCTTTCACTTTCACATCATAGAACTAACACTCTTTTGGAATTGGAAAATTGTACTATTCATGTATTATGAAGGCATAGACAGAAAATTGGTGATGAAGATTCGAGAATAAATGAAATGGAAAATGTTTGCATTAACTATAAAAAGACTAACTTCTTAATTGTAACACCCTTTTATTTTTTATTCTTAATTGTAACATATAAAAGTAACTTCCACCATGGTCAAGCAGGACAACTTTAAAAAAAAAAGAGAGAAAGACTTAAATTACACTCTAGGAAAAAGAACTTGACCTAAACTAGAGTATAACATCCCCAAAACAATGATATGCATTTCTACTCCTAAGCATATCTTATTAAGGCCTAAGGGTGATATCTTATATTGCTTTCTTCTTGCTTCAATTCTTTTGGAGCCTTCCCAAATTCATCAGCTGGCCTGTCAGTTGTTTCACATCAGATTGTTTGAGAGGCTTCAATATGAACATCTGAGCCCCTTCTTCCATACACCTGCGTTTTCAGCACAACAATGATTGAGTAGGTTAAACAAAAGAAAAATATACAAGATACAAAAAAGATGGCATTGTTAGTGCTTGAGACAAATAATTACTTGTTGATCCTTGTTGGTATATTATCAGATGACATGATCACAACAGGAACCTCCTTCATTACAGATGATTGCTGAAAATAATATCCAATTTTAGGTGGTTAATGTTACTATATCATATACATAATGCAGCAATACTGTATTGTGAAAAAAATACTAATATACAAGATTTTGCAGCAAGTACCTTAATTTTCTTAAGCAACTCATAGCCTGTCATCCCTGGCATGCAATAGTCAGTGATGACTAAATTCACTTTGGGTCCCTACAGAAACCACAAATAGTCACTTGTTAGCAAATGAGAAATGATTTTTAAACATCAAAAATTGATGTCAAATTCAGTGCCATTGGGTTTTTGTGTGTTTTGTTAGTAACATTTTGGTAAAATGTATGCACACAAAGAGAAAACATACTCCATTCTCCAAAGTGTTCTGGTCACCACTTGACAAGCCCAAATACTCCAATGCCTTCAGCCCATTTTCAGCAGTTGTAACTGTAGTGTATCCAACAAAAAGCCCATTCAAAAAAAACAGAATCACCAAAATATTGACCAAAAAAAAACATCAAAAGCATGTGTGTAAATGAGCATATATATATATATATATATATATATATATATTTCTTTCTTTCTTTCTTTTCACAACAAGAGAAGAGATACGTGTAGTGTAAAACTAGTTAGTTTGAAAAAGTGAAAAAGAATATAACTAGAAAATGGTTGAGTGAGAGATAAGTGTACGTACCTTTGCAAGAGGAATTCTTAAGGAGTTTCTCAACAAGTGTGCGATCAATGATATTGTCATCAACAGCCAGAACATGAGGAATGTCACCATTTTCCATCACCCACTTTGAAGAAGAAGAATCAGAAGCCATGAGTAATGACAATGAAGAAGTTATAAGAAGGTGGTAACGTAGTTGCAATAAATAGAGGACGGTACTATAATATTAAATGTAGAGAATAGAAGAGGACAAAAAGAAAAACAAAACGCAGACACATATAAATGAACACAAAGACTTGAAAGTCACAAGAGATACATGAAGGATGTCCTGTCCTATCCTATATATATACTCTCAAAAAGAGCAAAAGGAAATGGAAATGAATTCAAAGGTGATGTGGTTGGTGAGTGAAGAAGAATTATAGAAAGAAAAAAATAAATTATAGAAAGCTTGGTAAAAGAGAAAGAGAGAGAAAGTGATTATCAGCTGGTCACAGATATTTCGTGATCCTTTTCGGGTATCTAAGGATTTGATTCAGTCCCCACCCCTGTACTCATTGTATTCAATAACCAAATCCTACTACACTCTCCTCATCAAATCTCTATCTGTCTCATTTCATTTGTATATGCTTAGTTGTTTGACCTAAACCTAAAGAAGTTTGAGGTCCTAGGTTTGAATTCGAAACAAAAAAACTATATGTTCAAACATTGACGAATATAGTAACCACTGCACTTTTACGCTTAAAGAGAATCATTGGACGAAAAAAACCATATAATTGAACTTTGATGGATATAGTAAACACTACACTTTTACGCTTATAGGGAATCATAATATCATAATTATTTAGTCAAACAAACCGCTTATCAAAACGTGAGGCGCCCGTTGTTTTGAATACCGATAAGTTAAGACGTATAAAGTAAACTATAAAATTAAAATTATTAATTGAAAACGATTCTTCTTTTATAAATTAAGAATTCTTTCGGATTTTTTTACAAGAAATAAGAAAAATAATAAATAATTTGACGATTGAAATTATTTTACTATTAATTTACTAATATTCGAGTAAAAAAGTTATTATTATTTTTTTGACAAGAAAGTTATTTTTAAAGGATTGACTAGAAAGTTTTTATTATTATGACTAGCGGAAAGAGAGTATCCGTTTTTCCACTCCTTTTATTACGTTAACACGTGTAAATTATAAACGGCATTTTATATTTTTTTTGTTACAAAATGGTATTTTATATGAAATTTTGATTTTAATTAAAATTACAAGTTCAAATATTTGTGACTTTCAAATTGTAACAAATCTAACAAACCATATTTATGGTTTAATTAAGGGTATAGCTGGAATAATAAAATAGTCAGCACAAAATCCATATCCCTTTTTTGTCAAGTAGTCTAGTGGCAAGAGAAATTCACCTTAAAGATGAATAAGTGGAGTATCCGGGATTCGAACCCCGCCCCTGCACATATTATGCATTATCCCTTATCAAATGAGTTAAACTCATGGAGACAAATTCATATCCCTTTATATATAGTTTATATAATATTGTTCTTGTTGCCGTGGGATGGTCCTATTTTAATGAGATTCAATTTTTTAATTAAATTTTAAAATAATATCGTTAAATGTAAAATAGTAAATAGAATACCTTAAATGAATGGTAAAATAGATAAGAAAAAGACCGTCCAAACTCATGCATTATCTTTATATATAGTATAAATTTAAATGATTTGCACCGTAAATCATTTGGCCAACTATTTTTAGCTCATAAGCTGCATTAAAGTTAAAATTAAAACTAAGAGCTTTTTGTACCAAATAAAAAAACAATGAGAGTTGGGTTGTTTGGTGGTTTTATTTTTTTCTGGTTTAGAAACTACTTTGAGGCTGAAACTGTGGTAAATTTCTTTATATAAATTGTGATTTTATTGAAAATCGCAATAAATTAATGAAAAAAATTCAGAAACAAAAGATAAATTCTTTTAAGAAAAATACAATATTTGCCTAAATAGGCCATTATCTTAAACTCTAACATACAATTGTGAGGTCTTGAGTTTGAACCCAGTGAAGATGTTAAACCTAACAATATCGACATTTGTAGTTGAGTTAAATCTTACAAACAAAATATTATAATTTAAAACTAGATAAATATTGTAAAAGTTTAAAAAGTTTCATACTTAAATTTTTAAACAAGTTTCAAATTTTAAATATAGGAAAATTCAAACAAGTTTTATTATGTTTAATGATATTATTCCAAAAATATCATTCGATTAATTTAAAAATTCATTTTCCTAAAACTCCTCTTTTTAATAAAAGAATATATTTTTTGAGGGGTTTTTGTTAATAAAAGAATATATATATATATATATATATATATATAATTTTTATTCATATAATTCATATGAATAAGATTAAGTATTATTTTTAAATACATGGTGTTTTTTTTTTAGAGAAACTTAGTATTTAGTCTAAGCACATATTAGTTCAAGAAACCAATTTCATTGATCACTCGCAGGAGGTTCAGTTAAAGTCAAAACAAAACTTCTTATAGACTAATCCAACAAATTAATTGTTAGCATCACGAGAAATCGAACATAAGACTTTAAAGGAACACATTCAAAATCTTCAGTTTATAACATCAAACCAACCCTTTAAGGGTTTAACTAGACGGTGCTTATATTCAAAAGTAGTGAAAGTATTATTAAAATATAATATAATATTCCATTTTGATGTATATTTGTAATTCGTAAAAAAGATTTCCTTCAAAAGTCTTGTGCAATTAACACAATTCACAGTGATTAACAGATATAACAAGATGTCGCAGCTAATTTATATCCTTTAAAATCAATATAAATTCTAAAATATTAACTTTTTATGTGACAAAACTTTAAACTATTAACTTATCCTTTAAAAAGAATACCCTAAGTACTAATTGGAATAAATTTACCTTTATGATAATTTAAAATTAATTTATATTTAATAGTAATTAAAGAAATTAAATTATTAATTTAAATTATATTCATCAGATAACCCTATATAATTTTATGAAATATTTAACTAATTTATCCACTACTTTTAAAATTGGGACATATGTTGGTAAAATTGAACTTTTAAAATTATCAAAAAGTCAACTCAATATAAACCCAAGAGGCAGAAACAAATCTATAATTAAGGTGAGAATGTGAGGAGCATATGATTAGTGTATAGTATAAATTAAGATAATTTGCATGTTCCACTTTTGTCTTTTTAGGTAGAAATGACTTGTGCAATTTTGGATATAATTGGATTGCCACGTACCTTGAGCAACCCTCAAACTGTTTTGGTTTGGATCATACATATATGGAGGATTTGATGTTTTCAACTTTTCCTCTATTTATCAATCAATTCTTGCCAGTGACCAACACAGAATATCGTATCTCCTAGCGGCTATAGAATCTATATGCATATCACGTATTGAGATGAAGTTTGCATGATAAAATGTGCATATGATTTGCCAGAAAGAAAAAAAAATCCTTTTCCTTTTTATAGTATCAATATATATACTGATTTTTCCACTGACTGTTTAACCGTACGGAAAGCATTTTAGTATGTGAACGTGTGATTTTGTCATCAAAATATAGGTTACTGCTATTATAGAGAAAGATTCACCATAGAATCTAAATCATATCCGTGTCAAAGTGGTTTTTCTTAGTCAACGAGAATCAATGAACAAGTTCTTTGATAAAGGGATCGATTAATTCCTACCTCTGGTATATAATTTTGTATATTATGTGTGTATTCGTCGTACGTAAAATATTGAATGTAAATATGAGATCATCTACGATCAACTCAGCTAAAATAAGTCAAAAACACTTAAAACAGTCATCGAAAACATAATTTGACTTGGGGTTCCACCCATCTCATCAGAATCCATGGTGGAGTGAAAATGTGGACAAAGATATTTTCAAGTCTGATCGATGTACTCTCAATGCTTACCTATGCACATATATCAGTTTTGAGAGAAACATGGACAAAATTTTAAGTTTGTTATTTAGGATGTTGTTTGTAGTTGTACACTGTTCTTTCATCTATTATATATGCTAGTTGGTGCACATTTTGAACGCATATTTTTCAAACACCTTTGTTTTATTTATCAAAATTCACATGGATTCTATATACTAATTTTGACTAGACTTGTGTAATAATTGATAAAAGAAAATGTGTATGAACGAAGATAAAATTCAATAAGTTTTTTTTTTTTTTGAGAGAAATAAAATTCAATAAGTTTATTGTTAGTTGTGCTACATGCTAAAACTCCTAAACATGTTATATGGATCAATTTTTTTAGTAAATATTTATGCTTTTAAATAAGTAATGCTTATTTATAATTCCCTAAAAAAATGCTTATATATGATTAAGACATAATTGATGATAGAAATTGTAATAATTAAGTGGTTGAGTACGCACAACAACACATGGTTGACTTTGCGCAAGGTCCAAGTTAAGGTTTTAGGTCCAGTTAAGGTTTTATATATGTTTCCCCTCAAGTGAAAACTCTTTCATTCACAGACAATTTTACTAGTATCGTCGTTGTCATTACTCAATGGAACCTAATTTGTCTGGTAAGGATGGATGGTGGCAATGGTAACAGCACAATGCTCAAGTGCGGTGGCGATGCAATCTCACTGTGGGACGAAAGGTGTATGTAGGCATGTTAACACTCTGACGATCAAGTCAGTATGATATATGAGAGGAGTGTGTAAGAAAGTGTGGGAAAAGTAAATCTTACTTTGAGAGTGAAGCAAAGTCATCATTATATAGGCGCGCGTGAGGAATAATCGTCTTTGTGTGATGTGGCGACTTACCTGGGGTCTGTTCAGGTTCTTTATTTTATTCTTTTGTTGGAATCTTCAATCCTCACGGCCTCACCTATCTGCTTCATTTTTTTCCCGATAAAATCAATCTTCATCTACTTCGTTGAGGTATATGGTTACTTTTATTTCTAAATCTGGAATGACACAAGCAGGTCCAATAGATAATAAATGGTGATGACTAGATAAAATAAGCATAGTTGGCTTAAGTGTGACATTTTGTGTGACACAAGTGAGAAGATAGAGTCAAACTACAAATACCAACTAAGCAAAGTCTAATCCAAGCAGAGGTTGTACAAGAATATTGCAGAGATTCGCCAAACACCTTTGAGACGTGGTCCGAATTTTTATTTTTATTTTTTACAAAAATCCAATATATTAAATTGATAAAATTTAGATGCATTTATCATATGTTTTTGGTATGGTTAACTAAAAATATGCTTTTTGTAACGAGAACAAAATTTGAAAAAATTGTATATTTTAAAAAAATGAGTAGTTTAATTAAGAATCATACGTCAAAGAAAACGAACCTAGATTTTTTCCTTTTAAAATTAAAGTTTTGTTTATTGAAAAAACGGACGACGAATAAACTAACTAATAACAAATGAGTTTACAGCGACAATTAAAGGTGGATAAGTTGGTAAATTGAATTTGAAGTATTTGATAAAATTAACAGCTGAATTAAGTGAAAGCCATAAAATAACATAAACCATAATTTTAATTGATATTTAATTTTTTGTTAAAAAATATTATTTAATTTTTTTAATTAAGTTGGTGAAGAATCAAACCAAGAAAAAAATAGATGATCAACATGGTAATACATTTCGTCATATATATATTGTTGGCGTTTGAAGTGGTGGAATTACATTCTTCTGAGGATTTTTTTTCAATTTTATTTTAATTTTTCTTGTCTTTCTTATTCTATTGGGTTAAGGATGAAATGACTTAGCAAGATAAATGTTAATTTGTACCCTCAATGACACATGTTAAAGAACTCATTATAGAAATGTATGTATCGAAAATTGTGCATTCAACTTTTTAAAAGTTAAAATATTATGTTTTTCAGAACAAAGTTGTTCTTTTTGGGTTCATTATCATGCGCTCTAATGACACAGGTTAGCATCACCCAAAAAGTAGGATGCTATTCACTGCAGTCAGAAAAGACACAAATTCACACAAGTCAAACGAATTTCAGCCCTATGATTCCCTCAACGGTCTAGATCAACATTTTCTTAATCTTGCACTTGCAACCCTTTTCTACCCGTAAAAAGTCCCTTTTCTTTCACCACATGGAAAAACCCATTCTCCACGACAAGCATATCCATGAAAATCCCATTGCCGTTGTATTACACCTCGCGCCGTCGTCCGAGACCGTTCCTATACTTTGCAATTAGGTGATTCTTCCTGCTTTGTAAGAAGGAAGAACTCAAGAGGAATAACCAAACCAGATCTATTCATCCAATAAAGGTTCTATTTTGCCATATCATATTTTTTTGCAAGAGAAACTATTTTTTTATAGTGTGATGTTGTTATATTATTAAGTTTTGTGCGAAAAGGAAGTGTATTTTGTTTTAATTTTGATGTTGCAGCACCTTTGTTTTCAAAAGCTTGTGGCTAGAATTGTATCAAATATACATTGTTTCCGGTTTATCAAATTGTTTATTGGAAAAATGAGACTAAGTTAGGGGCAAAATAAGTGTAGAGGGGTTATGTTGGATAAGATGAATGGAAACAGAGTGTATGTGAACATGCGTAAAATGCAAAATCAAAATCGATTGACTGTGTGAATGTGTGTTTCTTCTGACTGCCGTGAATCACATCCCCAAAAGGTAATAGTAATAATTTTCAAAGTTTTTAGCTCATTTTACAATAAATACTTGGGTGGTCACAACACAACCATAAATAATTTTTCTTTTGGCACACACAACCATTTAATACACACATTTAATTCTTTCTTCTTTCTTTTTTGTGTGTGCCTAAATCGTAAGTTTTGTGGCCTCAACATTTTCTCTCATTTTACAATAAAGGATATTTTTTGAAGTCATTGGATTCGAGATCATATTAGTAGCATTTAAGACCATGTTACAACAACTGCAACATAAATGTAAGAACATTTTAATCACATTGTTCAAAACATTAAAAAAAAGTTGCGGTACTAACAATCTGAGTGGTCAACAACAATGAACGGGACATAACTCTTGATCACTTTATAGTTGCTCTGGAAATGGATGATGTGCATGGTCCACCAGAAGTCATAAATGGTATCCCCTTAAATGTGGCCACACCATTGTCATCAGTGAAAAGATGCTGCATGAGCAAAATAGAATATGCATGAGCTTCTGAACATCATAACTACAAGCAACAAACATATGTGCAGGGAACATACCGGTGTAATCTTCTCCAGCTGTTTCTTTTTTGGGTTAAGTACATCTTCTGGCTTTCCGTCAATCCTGAATTTGAAGAAAAATAACAAATATGACTAAAATTAACGGTATCCGGGAAATTATGTCCACAGCACAATAAGAACAACAAAGCATTGAACGATATCAAGTCTATTAACGGCTATACAACTGTAATAATGATGAAAATGTATTCATCGATCAATGGTCGGAAAGGGACTTCTATGTATACTATTTTTTTACGAGTATGTATACTATCTGTTGATAGTTTAGTTTAGTCTACGAGGCGAAATTCGAGCTTATTGTGATAATTCAAGTGTTATCTTCCGACCCCGATGGTATAGGTATATTATTACAAATGATTATACTTGGCAACAAACTCTAAAGAGGATAGTATCAAAACTAAATGGGTTCATAAGCATAACATCTCTCCTCTTTTCTACTCACTGCTTACAATATAATTCACTTTAACAAATGGCAAAGGAATTAAGAAACATAGTTAATTTTAAGGATTTTATAAAAATTGTGACTTTACAAAATTAATACTTCATTGATATTGTAGAACGACGTATTAAATGAGACACTTGCTTCGGTGAAAGCCATTGGTCAATCAAAGGGGAAAGAAACTGTTATTATTCAACAAGGGCCAGCCTGTTTAACACATATAGGCCCATTTCAACACAAGTTTGTGGGGCACTACTTTCTCCACCCCCGAACATATAATAGTGTGTTGAAAATGGCGAGTCACTGCATCTTTCTTAAAAACTTATCGTGCCTACATGGTTTCAATTGCCCAAATGTACAACAAACAGATGACCCAAAGTCAATTTTTTCAAAAGAAAAATTATATATATAAAAACAAAAAACAAGGCATCGCCTTTTGGTAAAAAAAAAAAGTTGAGGAGTTCAATTGGTTGAGCTAAGGGATTAAAGGAGTTGAGGAGTTAAAAGTACAGGGTTCAAGTCCTGGCAAAGAGAAAACTAACACACCAACTAACATAACTTTTGCCATTCAAATAAAAAAAAAGGCAGGGGACAAGCCCGCCTCAGGACTGTTTATTATCAACCCATTTCAGGGTGGATGGGCTGGCCCATTACCTATTTTTAAGTGAAATTAGTCAAATTTAGAAGCACTAGAAAACAGTGGCGAACCACTAACTTCCAAGCTACCCAGCTATCATTTAGATGAAATAGTGATATTCATTTTAAATGCTTTATATACATGGTTAAACAAGTCACGTAAGTTAAGTATATGCGCTGATTGCCTAGTCTAAAAGATTGCAAATATCATACCCGGCGAAAGAAACATGTTCCCCAATTTTAGCCCCTTCTGGAGGGAGCAAGGGCTCTACGATGGTGGAACCTTCATTTGAAGCACATAAGACCTGGAAACAGAAGCCAAATACATACACAGCCCTTGAGACTAATTGGCCATCATGAGATACGGACAAGAATACAATGTAGCTTGAAAAACAAGGGCACAATAAGATAAAACAAATACCAATCCTTCAGACACCACATCCCGTAGTTTTCCAGGTTTGACATTTGTAATAAGTGCAACTCGGCGATTCTATACAATGAAATCAAACAGGACAACAAGAAAGAGTTAAATACAATACAAAATGAATACAACTAAACAACACACTAGGTTACATTACCGTCAACTCATCAGGACTGCAGTACTTTGCCAAACCACTGACAACCTGCCGCAATTTGCCTTCGCCAACATCTATCTCCTCAACTAGCAAACTGCATTATTCAATTTATCAATTTTTATATACAATTTAATAGATATCAATTTTTATATAAACATATGCCAAACATCAAGTATTAAAGCATCAATTCTATGACCAAAAGTTTAAATTATAAAAGAATTCTTTGGTAGGTTTTCCAAAGTACCTATCTGCAGAGGGATGTTTCCACGCTTTACGAATTAGTCCAACTTGAATATTAAGCAAACTGACACTAACTTCATTCTCTTTCTCAGACACCTCTTTGGCAGCAGGTTTCGCAGGTTTTGCGGGTTTTGCTTTGGCTTTAGCCGGTTCGGTGTCTCCTGTTGACTTCACCTTAATATTACAAAAACAAATGAAATTGAAAAGCCATAATGATGCAAATAATAAAGTACAGATAATAAGAGAAGTTAGAACTTGTAACACTCAATATTTCCTAGAAACAGAAATCTGACTATCCACGTAAATTTCAACCATGAGGAAAACCCACACGATGAATGAAAAAATTACAATTCACAGGCATTTTCGATCTTCTATATCAAGAATTGTCAGCCTGGAATTAAAGTCGTATTTCACATCATTTTAATCTTCTTATTTTCTTCATATGGCGTCATTTGATCCATGTAGCCGACCCCACTTAGTGGGATAAGGCTTGGTTGTTGTTGCTGTTGTATTTTCTTCATATGAAATTAAAGTTGTCAAATTTGTAGGTATGATGATCAAATTTCAAATTTGAAGGAGACCATTGGATCAACAATTTGAAATTGTTTGTGTGATTAGAATGTCATGGGTTAGCTTGCGGAATCAGCATATGGTTAAATACAATGTAAGCATGCCTATAATAGATCTACCATGCCGTGAGATTTAATCCTACCAATATCAATTTTCAGCTTTTGGATGTATGTGCAATTTATCTACCCAACATGTGCACCACTGACTAACCTATAATTTTTCTCCAAAAAAGATTTTATAACATTGTAATAGATCAAACTAGCATGACCTCAAATTGTCAGATGCCATTCTATATAGGTCGTGCAAAAAATAAAAGCACTACATTAATAGATTTAAAAAGCGGTCACTGAAAAATAATGAGATGGACTAACCTCTGCTTTGTTTTTATCCTTGCCAGTGTCTGGTTCTGCCTTGTTTACATTCTTTATGCTTTGCTCAGTCTTGTTTGATTTTAAATCAGATTCCAAACAAGCAGCAGATTTTGTTACCTAGAATAAAAATAATAGGAAATAAAAATTTGGTACCAATTCAACTTGGCAAATCTCCATATAATGTTTAAGGGTGCCGTACATAACGGTACTTATAAATACATGAAGACGAGCATGGAAGCATTATTCATTCTAAATGACATTTGCAGTTCTCAAAGGATACTCTGATTCTCCTATAAAGCAAATGTCATCAAGTTGAAGTGATAATTTGAGGTCTTTTGGTTACATTGTTTCGGATTTTGCCACAGTACAGTAGCATTTGCAAACCAGAAGACTATGGATATACTCAGATAAAAAAATATATTACATACAAATCTAGAACTTAGTAGTGACTAGTACTTATTGGTTTCATTTTTTTTTAGTCAAGTAGTCTAGTGGCTGGACTCGCACACTTAAAGTGTGAAGAAGTGGGAAATCCGGGGTTCGAACCCCACTACCTGCATATTATTGTCCTTGCAGCTACCAACTGAGTAGTACATACAAGACTATTGGTTTCATATTTAAATTAATATAACTAGATTGTTTGGGTTAAACTACATTGATTGTCCCAAAAAAAGACATGCTTTTTCCTTAGTCCATGAAAAAATAATATAGATTCAACTAGTCTTTCAACATATTGATATCCATTAAGAGCAGCACCATTGAAATATTGCATGGAGATTGACTGCCATGTCAGCAAATCATTGGGTGATATTGACCACCATGTCAACACCGTGAATATTCTTCACAAATTAAACACAACAGCAGTTATAAAAATATTGAAGAAATGTTTTCAAGGGCCTAAAGTGTTATTGAATGTGTTTGTTTGATAGTTGAAGCATTTGGTATTAAGTTCTATAGTGAGCTGTAGGAAGTGTTATTTGATGTGTTTGTTTGAAAGTTTAAACATTTGATATGAAGTTCAAAAGTGAACTGTAGGAATTTAAAACAACAAACAAATGAAAAATTATATTACACGCATTCAAGCATAAAGTAATATTTCGATTTATAATGCGTTTTCTAAAATGTTAAAAAAAAAAAATAAAAAAAAATAACTCAATGCCTAAAATGACTGTAGACATTGGAACTTGTCTACGTAACGTCTGAGACGAGAACACTCAGAAGTAATGAGGGAATGATTTCTCACCGGAGGCTCAAATTCAGGCTTCTGCACCATTATTTCCTCAAACAAGCCTACAAATTCCTGTTTGTGCTGAATAAGGAATAGCAGTCAGAAAGTCAGAACTCAGCTTAACAACTGGTTTTACTACAAAAGTGAGTGAGAGCAGAACTGAGTAAATGTATTTGTTAAGGTAAATTGAAAATAGCTAGACAAGCATGTACTTACACAGAAGATATTATCAATACATGTAGACTTCTTAATATTCACTTATTTAGTCAACTTGGTAATACGCACACAGTTTATATCATTTTTAGGATAGCTTATATGAATACATACTCCCTCCGGTCTTTATTACCAGAAACAATTCACTTTTTCGGTTCTTGAATAACTGATGTATCTGGTTTATAATAAGGACCGTATACATCAGTTATTCAATGAACTAAAAAGGTGAATTGTTTCTTATAATAAGGACCGGATAGAGTATTAAAAGACTTCTTGATATTCACTTATTTAATCAACCATTACAACTGCAACCTAAGGTCCCATATAATTATAACTGTGCAAATTCAAACAGTTGCGTTTATACATTAGTGAAGGTGTTTCCTCAGTAAAAAAACACAATGTCTACTAAAAGTTCGTATTATCTTGCCTCATACCCAGAAAAAATGACGAAATTTTTACCAGAAAATGCTTAGAAAAACTTAGGTTCATGAACTCCAGTGAACGTAAATAAGTTCAATTAAGTAATACTTAAACTGTAGAAAACGTAATTTTTCACCTTTCCTTATATCACATTACAAAAAGGTATCACCTAATTTCCATTATCAAGTATCAATGGCCAGTGGTCTACTTTCTGCACTGGTAAAAGAGATTGTTAACTATTTATCTTTTCAATTTGTTGTGCGAACGAAAAAACATGAAAATGAAACACGGCCTTGTAAACCAACAGCAACATATTTACAAAAATTCAGACTCTAAAGATGCCAAAAATTTACAATGGACTAGCACTAATCACCAGAAATATAATATACAAAATGACTTAATGACAATGCAATGTAATTTCTAAAGTGCAAAAAGCTACGAGCATTAGCACCCTTCAGCGACAGCAAACTAGCAATACCTGGATGTAGTCCACCCATCTCAACACATGTGGCAACTTTTCCTTGTTTGTATCTGGAAGGCTGATCTGGCAATAAGCAACCAAAGACATTCTATCATTAAAGCTTAAAAGTTTATTACTTGTTTAACAAACCAATTAATCGTATTTTAATTTGTTCTTTAAATTATATCAGTGCCTTCACTTTAGTGCAATAGAAGATTAAGATAACATTAACCTAACACAATGGCACGATGCAAGTACCACAACAAAAATCAAAAGTCTCGTTGACGTTCTAGATGCACATGTATTGACAAAACACAAGAAAGACATTGCTATAAAAAACAACAAAAAACCGACTTATCAACTGTTTTAGTACAATGGGGAATGGGAGCATTTATCAACTCTTCAAAATAAGCATGGTAAGTATGGTGAATATGACAAAGTGCATACCAGGGAAGAATGAATCACTGAAAACACAACAACATCGGCTTCAGAAGGTTTCAATCCATTGCCAAGGAGCACAGACTTTCCAGATAGTTCATCATTTAATCTCTTCAGATTCTCAAAGCATTCGTCAAGAGAAACAGGCAAGGTTTCAGCAAATGCTACCCATTTCAAAACCTAAATACGAACAATGTACAACTCAGAAGTATTAACCAATCAAGTGAAAAACAGATAAGTTCTTTGGAGCATTAGGATTTGATAGTAATCCAGTGAAAGAACAAGATTAAAAGGCAGTTACCTCATCAGAATGATTAACCTCGTGTCCAGATGCCGCGATGATGTTTAAGTAAAGAGTCTTAATATCGCCTCCTAAACTATCAACCGGAATAACACTCTGCAAGCAAAGATAGATAATTACATGAAACATATGTATCACTTTCGAAATTCAATGAACCGAGCTAATATTTTACTCTCTATATTATTCACTACATTATAATTAGACCAGATACATCAATTATTCAATGAAAAAACTTTTGATGTCTTCTGAAATCAATTCATGACTCAAGCATTAAAACTGAAAAGAAAATAATGAGGTATGAATGCACTTACAGGATCCAATGAAAGATGCTTGGAGAGAGCCAAAACCAGTGATTTCTTTCTGTTGTCAACGGAAGCCATTTGTGATGAGTGGTGAATGACGATTCGTATTCTCCTTTCAACTTCAAATTCTCTTTTAGTGTTCTACGAGATTGTGGTTCTGCACTTTGAAGGTTTTAAGGTTTAGGTTTTTCTCTCTGGTTTTTCTTGAGGTTGTCTTGTTCCTCAGTTGTTGTTTCTACTGAGAAATGGTATCGGGCCTTTCCGGTTGGTTAGATGGCCCAATGACAAATATTTTGGAAGAGGATTTCTTTTTAAACTCTTAATATATCTTTTTGGAAAATTGTTGTTCCCACATGTGTTTAAGCTGAAACACACTACTAAAATACCGAAATACCCCTTGGCAATTAACCGGCGGTGGTTAACTACCGTGGAACTTCGATAGTTAACTGCAGCGAAACTTTAACCCAACTCAGGTCTGAATTTATCCTCTATTTTCATTTCCCTCTTTTTTCTTCTTCCAATTTTCACTCTTTATACTTCAAATCCATCTCTGCTTCTTACAACTTTTTTAAGATGTATCTATCATTTTTCATTTTTATAATTTTTTTTTGCAGCTGTTTCAGATACCCTTTTGCCTAAAACAAACTAAAAACTTTAGTTCAGTGAAGAATTTTGTATTTTTTGTTCATTTGTAAAGTTAAGTAAAGAATTAGTGTTGGGTGGTGAATTGGGAAAGGGTTATGGTGTTGGTGGATATGGAATTCGAAATTGATGAGAATCAATTCTATGATACAAGTGAAGATTTGTGTTTTGTTTCTGATCATGGTTTTGATTATTGTTTAGCATCTTGTTCTGGTGTTTCAGATCTGCATCCTCTGTAACTTCAGGTTTGAAGTTCCGCGACAGTTAACTGCTGAAGTTTACGCGGTAGTTAACTGCTGCAGTTCCACGGTAGTTAACTACCTCCGATTAACTTCCGCGACAGTTAACTGCCGAAGGGGTATTTCGGTATTTTACTAGTGTGTTTCAGTTTAAACAAATGTGTGAACAACAATTTTCCTTTTTGCTAAAAAATGTTCTTCATAAGTTATCTTCCGAGTATGTTAATATTAAACAAAAATAAATAAATCTTAGAGCTCGTTCATTATAGCTTTTTTAAGAAAAAAATCACCTTTTTTAAGAAAATAATCACTTTTAACAATATTGCATCTATTTGTTATACCCACAAAAATGTAAGGATGAGAGTGTAGTTTTTATACCCACAAAAAACCACTTTCCAACAAGTAGCACAAAAAATATAGCCTCATAATCACAAAAAACTTATATAACTTATTATTGTTGTTATATGCATGTGCTTTGTAAAACAAATGAGGTTTAGCATGGAAAAGGAAAGTTGTTTCCTACTATGGGAAAGGTTTATTTTTATGGTGAGATTAAAGAGGAACACATATTTTATGATAGTCCTTCCACACCATATAATCCATCTGCATTCTCTCTCCTCCATTTCCCCCACTCATGCACTTACCCACCACCACCACATTGTTTTCTCTTCTGATTTAGTCCACTGATTCACATCTTGTTAATATATTTGATTTTTTTTTTCTTTTTAGTACAAAATATGTTTGATTCTTATTAACTCTACTTAATATTGGTAGTAATTTATAGAAAACCAAATAATTGATGCAGCTCAATCTTCTATCCTCTTTCAAGCCTTCTCTTGTGAAACACAAAAGTTCCAAACCCTCTGCTTATTGTTCAATTTTGTTCAATAACCTTCAACCTCTTTTTTTTTTGTTACAGAAGCTTCAACATTTTCTTGTGGCATTTGGGTTTTAGAGAAATGGGTTCTTGTATGTCAAATCTCGTTGGCTTTTACATTGTGGGTTCAACATCACGAGTAAACAAATGGAAAATCTCAATCTTTCCAATTTTATTATGGGCTGGGTTGGGTTTAGAATTTGATGAATTCTAAGAATCTTATTTTAATCTAATTGAGTTTTCTAGATTGTGAGATTGTGAAAGAAGATGATTTTAACTTAATCTAATTTGAATGAATGAGGGTAAGGACGTGGTAAAGCATAAGGAATTATGGTAAAGCAACATGAATTTTAGATGGTGAGATTGCTGCAAGTGGTGGGTGTGAGAGATGAAGGAGAGTGAAAAAAATTATGTTTCGAGTGTCTATGATAAAAGTATGTTTCTTATTTAATCTAATGGTCAAAAAAGACTTTCACATGGTGGGAAACAACTTTCTTTTCCCATGCTAAACTCCACCTGTAAAACATAGATAGATATTAAATCTCACATTGGTTGTATTGCAAGCTTACAAAGTCAAACTACAATATAAATAAAAATAAGTGCACAACATAAACCATGAGACAAAGGTATAACAATTCTCTCTGTGCTACATCGAAGGCACTGCAAGTTAAGTTATGGGCCATCGTTAGTATTTGTTTGAATAATAATAATAACTAGTTTAAGGTTTTTCAGTACTCAATGGTCTTGGTACGTGAGTTCTCTGTTTTCTACGTATTGTGCAAGAATTCAAGAATTAAGAGTACCAATCTTTATATTTCTAAATGTTAGATAGTCTCCAAGTAGTCTTGATTAACCCTCTCGCCTTTTTTGATTAGCTAAAAAAATCTTTATGAAAAAACCTTTGCAGGGATTCAAACATGAAACTTAATGGCTTCCTCTCAACATTTTGACCACTAAGCCACTAGCAGTTTTCTTGATTGATTTTGTTTCCATTAATTGATATCCAATATCAAATGCCCTTTTTAACAAACCATTAATTTCCTTTTTCGTTTTTCAGTATCACACTATCCAAAATCCACTAACCACCTATTAATTTCTATTGGCACAACCCACACATGATTCTTTCAATTCTTGCAGAAAATTGGTGCTATAGATTAGACTTTTTGGAGACCTAATGTAAAGTTTATTTTTTTTTTTTTGCAAATGGAGACATAATGTAAAGTTAATAACTTCCAATGTGGATTAGATGGGTGTGATCATTATCATTTTGTAAATGAATATGAACAGGTAATAAGTGAACCTTAATGCATGACTAAATTTTTTGACAAATTGTCTACATTATTTTAATATAGCCACTTATATCATTTCTATAAGCAATATATATGTCTCATTTCAAGTTAGGGAATATATATGTCTGATTTCATATTCTTTATTTTTTTTTGTGGAATATATACATCATATAGTTAGCTAATGAATCGATTTAGTTTTTTAAAACACTATTGTATTTCATTAAATGTTTCTAATAATATAACCAATTTGATACCTATACATGAAACTCTAATAAATCCGTGCATCACACGGGTTAGAGTCTAGTTTTGACCAGACAAAAAAAAATTGGATTTGGGTTGGTGTGGCACTTGCCACACCAGGACCTATTCAGGTTCGCCCGTGAGTCGATTCTACACCTTTGTATGTTTCAAATGTATTAGTAAGTGCTATAAATTTGACTGAGAATCAAGCTAGCAACAAAAAAAGGAAAAATAGGGTAAAAAAACACAGATACTAATTATGTAATTTGAATTTCTTCTTATGTTTTACCTTTTGTTTTTTCACGTAGACATAAACTTGTAAAAAGTGATCTAGAGGTTAAATTTTTCATGATTTTTTACTGGCATGTTTAAGACATTAAAAAACTACTTTCCACAAATATATAATTTTTGCAGAAATGTCTATAAAAACATATATAAATGTTATGTAAAGTTTCATAATATTTTGTAGAAGTTTGCATATCCTTTCTATATAACTCAAAATTTGATTTCTAAGTTGAGGTTTTCGTTTTGTTTTTTTTTAGTTTTCGACACTTTAAAAATTCATAATTATTATATCTATTGTAGAAAAACTTTATTTTTTTTTCTGTGGAAAGTCATATTTTAACATCCTACACATGCTTGTAAAAGATCTTGAAAAAATTCAACATCTATATCACTTTTATGGAATTTATATCTACATCAAAAAAATGGAAAGCAAAAAATAGGAAGAATATCAAATTACAGAGCTTGATTCTAAGTTTTTTTACAATGTCATTTTTCAAACTTCGCGTATATTACAGAGTCAATTTAAACAATCAACCTTAAAATATATCTTGAATAGAAAGATAGAGTGGAAACTGTTATATAGTTACAATATCATTCAACTTCAAGTGAAAAGTATTTTACAAAGGTGATTTCTAAAATAAAGAGAAAAAGTTATGCAAAACCCTAGTTTCTTTTGTTAGTTGAAATATTGTACAAAACTATGTAACTTGTGAGTCGTAGCCTAGAACCCTAGTTTCTTCTTCTTCATCCATAAAAAAAAGGGTGGTTTATGGTCAAATCTTTAACCCCAAATAACCCCTCAAAATCGTTTTTCTCCTTCATTTCTGTTTAAATAAGTGATTTTCACATCTTTTAGTTTCTTCTTTTGTGATTATGTTGTCTTAATGCGATGTTGTTTTGTTCGTCGTCTTTGTGCAACGTTGTTTGTCATTCTCGTCTTGTTCAGGTGTTTGTTCAACTCAGATTGTCAAATCAACTTCAATCTAGCGCATATCCAATCAATGACTTTGGTGTTGGCGACATTGCAGATCCGGATACATGGATATGTTCTGGATACTCTTTTTTATGAAAGAAATGTATTCTGGATACTTGAATATAGTTATATTTGTAAGCTTTTGTACTTTGTCGTTTTATGTTATTAACATGGATGTTGTGAGTTTTATCACAAATTCTTCCTTTTAGTTTCTAGTTAATTTGAATTGTATCGATGTACTATATCAATTTGAATGAATGAGTATCGTTTATGTTTAGTAAAAAAAACTATTTAATATGAGGAATTTTTTTTTCCTTTTCCTTTTATTGCTTATATTTATGTCTCAACGTTTTTTGTTTTATTTTTTCCTTAATAATTTGTTAGCTTATAAAAATTATAAATTTGAATATAATATTTTGGCTAAAACATTCCATCATGACAAACTTTTAAAAAGAAAACATTGCTCGTTTATTTGGTTTTATTGGATTAGTGCATGTACCTTTTTTATTTTATTTTTTTACAAAAGAGGGCCAAAATCCAAAGAGAAAGAAAACTAAGAAATTAAACGGACGTTCCTAGGCATGCAAATCCTGGAAATATCATTAAACAAAAGACATTGAAGTTCATTAGGGAGATTCTTCAGAATATAAAAATCTAAAAAATCCATCAAAATGTTGAAATTAGCAAACCAATTTACACTTTTGTTGCGCTTCGAAATCCATCAAAGTGCATATACTTATATACACTATTTTATTAACAATTTATCTTAAAATACTTTTATGAATCTCTTACATCCACTATTTTATTAACAATTTATCTTAAAATACTTTTATGAATCTCATTGTTCATAATATGTAGTGTTATCCATCAAATTACATGTTAATTTCAAATGCCCTAATATATATACACCTTAATCCTGATGCACGTCTGAATCATGTCAAGAGATTTTAGATTGATGTCAAAACTTATAAAAATTATCTATATAAATTTTAGTCTAACGTGTACTATCACTAAAGTGTTACATCAGTGTAATTTAATCCCCTCTTATAATATCTATGTGTGTGAGCTTAGAAAAGGTGCTATTAGTAGTATAAACAATCCAAAATTTCCAATCAATTATTTGAAAAATGTTATTATCAATCAACTCGTTTGTTACTGCCAAAGTAAAAAATATGATTTTTATGACAATTAATATGATAAATTTGTCAACTAAAAGATTTTTTTTTATTCAACTCATATTAAATATTTGGGATAAAGAAGCCAGTCCCTCACAAAATCCAAACCCTCTCTAAAAGCTAAACCTCTAACCTCTCTCTGAAAGCAACAACTCACCACCATACTACTCCCTCACAAAATCCAAACCCTTTTGTAAAGATGTAGATTTCTTGGGTGGTGGTGCGACGAGGCTCCTCCACCGCGCCACCTCCTCCCCCCTATGGGGTTGCTCGCTCCTCTCCTCTCGCAATCTCCTGTCTCTTTCGCTTTTTGGCTTCGTCGCCTCCGTTGCATTGATAGCAGTGCGTCATCGGTAACTGGATGGTGCTAGGATGTGTTGGTTTAGGTTCTGTTTCCTGGTGGTGGTCGGTAGTGAAGTTGAAGTAAATGTCACTAGAAGGGGGGGTTGAATAGTGACCCTTTAAAAATTTATCTGTTTAGACTCTCAAGAGTTTACTTGGAGTAAGACGATTAGTAACACAATAAATAAATATGCAATATTAAAGTAAATGACGAGGAAAGTAAAGAGTAGAGTTTAAGAGAGATCACACAGAGAAGTTATCCTGGTTCACCCAAAATGGGTTAGTCCAGTCCCCACAACTTTTGTGAGATTATCCACTAGTTCTTGGGAGTTTCTTCCTCCACTTTGCAATGTGCAAAACAATATGTATTCTCTAAGCCTCACCAGGCTTACACTAAAGCTCGAGCTTTTGCAGAGCTTGAGGCTAAACAACTATGTATTCTCTTAGCCTCACCAGGCTTACACCACTGATATTATTAGCTTCAGCA
>Ga0315913_1001982_pt1 | contig 23468 bp, 21 predicted proteins | sample MpolsnodulesMG_FD_207736 | JGI IMG/M metagenome (GOLD analysis project Ga0315913, IMG submission 207736) | Medicago polymorpha root nodule microbial communities from Los Angeles, California, United States - small nodules | ecosystem: Host-associated > Plants > Roots > Nodule | place: USA...
TGAAATATTTTATTATTGCATCTTTAATAGAAAGCATGAGTGTTTCAATGGCCATTATCAGAGTGTCACAATTTATTTATGGGATCTATCATTGGCGCTTTAGTTTAGTGTTGGGGTTGCACAAATTATTATCAATACAGGATTTTCATAACAAAAACTATGTATGTAGAACTATTGGGAAAAGTACAACTCCCACATCGGTTAGAGATATGGCCTAAATAGAGCTTACAAAGCTTTCGTAATTATCACCTTACAAGTCAATTTTGTGGGCTGTTAAGCCCGAAACTTAAGATGGCATCAAAGTCTATCTTAAACCAGTTATTGGGCTTCCCACGTTATCCATGCAGCTGACCCAATAGCCTTGGACGTGACACAGTGTATTGGGAAAAACTTGATGCGGAACCTGGTAAGAGAATAATAAGGAAAACTGTGTAAGGATCTTGTGTTTCTATCCCCGTGCAAATGTAAACTGTGGGAGTGTGTAATTATAGTCTAGAATTTTGCAATACTTTATTCCACCAATTTCATTGGGAGTGGATTAGTTGAAAGTGAGGGGTTATTCGACACTAGGTCTGTTTCTTTTCTTACATTTGTGTTCCTTCCTGTGAAAAGATGATATCATGCTAGAGAACTTGTATTTTTTAAGCTGATATTGCTTAGTCAAAAAATTGTGCGACACTTCCAATATTCTCTCTCTTATAGATTTAAAGCTCCAACCTCAGCTGTATGTAGCAGTTCTTATGCTTTCATTCATTTTATGCTGTCGCAGAGAGCTTGTTTTTTTATTGGTTTCTATACTTAACAAGATGACTTTATCATGACAACACTTTCCAATACTATTTTAGAGACTGCGCCTTATTGAAATATTTGATGTAAAGCGGCTTCAAATGCGCTATTCTACTTCTTTGATTGGGTGAGTTTCTGGACCTACAATTTTGCTACAATCTATACTTGCACACAGTTGGATTTGCTTCTAACTTATGCACTTCCTAGTTAATATTTTGGTTCTTCACTTCCAAAAAGTCATTGTAAGTAGGCATCTGCGGAGAAGTTAAATAATGGTTTTTTTTAATAAAATAAAATGTAGCAGTTTATTTCAACTTTTATGAAAGGGTATTGTTTTTAAAGACTCATTGTTACTATAATATTCTGTTAGTATTTCTTTCTCTACAAATGATTATTGATAAGTTTATCCAAACTAACTCTTATTATGAAACCCCTAATTGATATTCTTTTCAACTTCTAGGGGACCAACAACGCTAGCTACTTTTGTTGCCGTTTATGCACTGTTTGGGCCCACATACCCAGGGATTTTCGATAAGGATAGAGGCATTTACACACTGTTTTACCCGGTAATGCATCAGTATTGGTCTTTATTTTGGTTTTACTATTCCACATTAAAATATTCTGGTTTATTTTTTTCTTGGTTTGGTCTTTAGGGGCTTTCCTTTGCATTTCCTATTCCGGGTCAGTTTACAGACTGCTGTCATGATGGGGGAGGTATATCATAATTAATTTGAAAAGTTTCAAGTTTTCTAGTTTTCATACGTTGACTTTGTTTCTTTTCATAATTAATTTGAAAAGTTTCAAGTTTTCTAGTTTTCATACGTTGACTTTGTTTCTTTTCATTATGAAAGTGGAATTGCCATTGGAGTTTCCAGATGGGACAACACCAGTTACATGCCGTGTTTCTATATATGATAGTTCCTCTGGTAAGAAGGTTGGTGTAGGCTCTTTAATGGATAAGGCTTCTGCTCCTCCATTACCTACTGGCAGCATTTACATGGAAGAGGTTCACGTTAAGGTTTGGTTTTGTTAATCTCTAAAATCTAAGTTTGTTTGTGTTTTTGCTTATTTAGTATGACACCTTTAGTTGGCTGCATAAGCTTTCTGCTTGTCTTGGCAAGGTAGCTATTATTTATTGTCTAATTCAGTTCTTTCCCTGTTATATAGCTGGGGGAAGAATTGTACTTCACTGTTGGCTCCCAACACATTCCTTTTGGTGCATCCCCACAGGTGAGCTTAACATTCAATCACAATTGTTATACTTTTATCGGATTATTTTCTCGTGCTTTCACTTCTTCTCTTGTCACCTTCCACTTCATTTTTATTCTTTATCTGAAACGAGGTGTTTAACATGCTTCCTGTTTTACGCAGGATGTGTGGACTGAGCTAGGACGTCCCTGCGGTATTCATCAAAAGCAGGTACCATAAATTACTAGTTCTTAAAAATGGAATATGGATATTTTGTAGGATTCTTGTGGACTTCAACTAATGCACTACAGAAACAAAATGAATTCTTTATGCATCTTTACTGTTGATGTACCAGGGAAAATTGAATTTTTGATGATTTATACAGTTCCACTATTGAGATTTTGGTGTACACTTTTGAGTCTGCCAGTAAATATAAAATTCAATTTCAACATACCAACCAATGCCTTCCACCTTATAATTTAATGGATCATACGAGGACCTAGCCAACTGACTGCTGTGTTTTAGCCTACTGACAAGTTGGGAGTTGAGATGGATCCAAACAAAAATTATCAATTTAAAGATTATCTAAAGAAAATCTGAAGCTTTTTTATTTTTTTAACAAGCAAGAAAATCTGAAGCTAATTATTGCTGCTTGAATGAGTATTTCCTTTGTGTGGATTCTGACGTTATTACTCTGCAGGTAGATCAAATGGTTATACATTCTGCCTCTGATCTTCGGCCACGGACAACTATCTGTGGAGATTACTTTTATAATTATTTTACTCGTGGTCTAGACATCTTATTTGATGGGCAGGTTTGCACCTTACCACATTCTTCTGTATCTATACACACAAGCATACAATTGACAATCAATGATCCCCCTTATATGTTTTTTATTTCAGACTCACAAGATTAAGAAGTTTGTGTTACATACTAACTACCCCGGCCATGCTGATTTTAATTCTTACATGAAATGCAACTTTGTCATCTATTGCTCAGATGGTGAGCAATCTTTTATTTGCATTGCTGTATTTAGATTGGTCTCAATGTAACAGTTATATAATTTTTTGCTGTGAAAAGTGGTAAAATCTTTTCCCCCTTTCCAGCTGTCGGAGGATCTTTTCAGGATGTAAATAACAGCAAACAGAGGGTTATTACACCTAGCACAAAGTGGGAACAAGTGAAGGTAGCTTTTACCCCTTCCAAATTGTATGCTTGCCTTTTAATGATGTTTCATCTTGGAAGATACTGAGTTATAGAAAATCTGTATGTACTTATTTAAAATGAAGTAATTGTAGGAAGAAAGTCGTGAGTAACTTTGATGTAGGTTTCTTATAATAATAAATACAATTTTTTATCATATAATAATATAGCATGTAATGGATTCTTGTAGGAAATACTTGGAGATTGTGGGCGAGCTGCCATTCAGACACAAGGTTCTGCCAGTAACCCATTTGGTTCTACTCTTGTATATGGATATCAAAATATTGCTTTTGAGGTAACCCATTCTTTGTGCTTATGGTGCTCTGCTTATTTAATAGTCCAGTCTATTATGGTGCCTTTGAGTAACCCTAAGCTATACTTTTGTGATTTTAGCAGGTGATGAAGAATGGTTATATTGCAACAATAACTCTCTTCCAGTCATGATGATGGTATATTTTTCTTATATTGTGTGTTGTAATGTAAATTTCAACTTTATTCAAATTAAATAGCAAGCGATAACCTTAATTTTCTTTTCTTAAATCTTAGTTATTGGTACAGTCATAAAAATCCAAGTTTATTTCTTACCAACCACACAGTACTAGACCATTATTGTCCTGATATTTCCAGCTTCTGTCATGCTAGACTTTGATTATACATCAGGTTTATTTACTTATGTTAACCTATCTATTGCTGGTGATGAGACTTTGAATTATATGTCTTGATTCAGGGGCTTTTGGAGTTTGGCTACACCTAATCTTTCTGCCTATCATTCCAAGGTTTGCGAAGCGTGGTTGTGGAACTTCACAAGGAGTAGCAGGCTTTGTACGTTCACTGTAAAAAATCTGAATAGTTCAATCGGCACCATCATTATCGTGTCAATGGGCTATGGTAAATTTGTACAGCTGTGTAACAAATTGTACATATAAATCATGTAATTAACTGATATTGTCTTTGCACAATGCAAATACAATAAATTCCTAATGCTTAACTTCCAGATGATTTCACTTTGTAAGATTCTCTTTTACTTTCCTTTGTCTGGGTTAAACATGATGTCCGACTAATCCAAGCGGTACCGATTAAAAGTAACGGGTTGGTATTATTGTGTTGATTCAGAACTCATTTCAGTTCAATTACTGGGTCAAGAAGAATGAAATCCAATTAATATGAACTGAACTTAAAGCTTTTTGTGCAATCGCACATACCTGTTCTGTCAAATTTTCTTGTACTTATTTTCACGCTGGAATGGTTTGAGCTTTTTCCATTTCTTCCCACAATGTTTTTACTTGTCAAATCCTACCGCATTCATCATTTCACATCTTTCTTTCGCTACAAGCTAATTTAATGCAGTGAATGGACACCTTCAGGGTTAGTGGTACTAAAATGGAAAACTCGTGAATGTTGGGGACATATTTAAGTTCATGTTTTTCCCCTCAATTTATTAGAAATTGTGTTTTTTTATTCAACCTGGCCACTCGACCAGTCAAGATTTTGTTTAAAAAAAAAACATCAAACGATTGTTTTTATTGTTTGAATACAACCTTGGGTTTATCAATTTTAGTCATTAACTCTTCTTCAATTTCCTCCCTTTGAGCTCTCTTGATCAAGCTTTGCATGCCTTCTCCTTTTTATAAAATGTTCACTTTGGCTGGATTACATGGCTCATGCATGCAAATAAAATGTCAATCTAAGCAAGACTGAAGAAACAAAGACGGGGGACTAATGACTCGATATGCACCAGTGGCCAGGGAAAAACGACCAAAGTCACTACTAGTAGACATCCACTTTCTTGGTAGATTTTCACTATAGGCTAATGACACCCAAATCTTATATATAAATATATAACTGGTACACTATCATCTTGAGATTGCACGAAATAGAATAACTTTGTACAAATATGTTTTGCCTTGCATTTGATCAACTTGCACAAGATTATTCAAAACACAACAAAATAATTCAGTATTAATACTAGAAACCAGAGTAACTTCTAGTTGTACATCATGCAACCCATACAAATCTTATATACAAGTCCTGCCCGTGTCCCGACACTGAGACAGCCATAAATCCATATGCTCTATGATCTTTTGTCTAACTTTGTGAACAGCATCAGGGGATGTGCAGTTCTTCTCATTGCCTAAAAAGAGATTTCACAATTAGAATGTTGATTGATATAGCAAAATAACGCATACATATTGTTTGTCACTTTCTTCCTTAATGTTTTTTTGTCTTAACTCTTTGATTCTCAGGGAAAAGAGCTCTATAATCCAGGTAAGTAAAGACTGGTGAATGATTGTTACAGACAACGTTTGAACTTGGATACTCCCGATAGATTCAATCTTTGCCGAAAGTCATTAACCTCTTGATCCTACGCCTACCCGCTTGATTATTTTCCCTCTAATGTTTTCATTATTATTATCATTAAAAATGTTTTTCTTCTTTTTGATAAGCATGAGATTTATTTGTTGATGCCTTGGAGAAGAAATCTAGGTAATAAATTAAACCCAATAAATTGCACGTTGAAGGTTGGCAGCCTAAAAAATACCGCGATGACAATAATGATAATTAGACATACCTTCAATATTAAAGGGACTTTGAGGGCATCCTCGTATGTCAGTTCCATGGCCACAATTATGACAAGTGATAGTGTAGGAAGGCACTGAAAGTATAATAGTGATAAAACATTATTCAGCAAATCTTATGAGAACATCATAAATTATTACACGAATAAAGAATGCTATGGTCTAACTTGATTAAAGTAAATTCTAACTCACTATTAGGTGATGAAATTTGTTTTGATGCACGACGCCAAGGATCCTGTGAGCCATTTGTGAATACTATTTTGGAACCTGTCCATACACAAGTTAAATTTGGATACATGAAATGATGCCAAATTTCAAGATTATATAAAAGTATGTATTCATAATAAAATCATAGAAGAATGTAAAATATGTAGTGTCCAACCAAATATGCCTACTGCGAAAAAATCCAAGTTACACAGGTTAGAAATATGACCTTAAAAAAAGCTTATAAAGCTTAGGCAATCCTTACCTAACAAAAAGGATGATTTAGGCCCGAAGTCCCAATTCTAAGATGGTACAAGAGTTTATCATGGGTTCGCTGACAGAGTTCTACAAAGTTTATACAACTCTAAACCTTATATGTTTTATTTTGTGGGTTTTGTAATGTAATGTAAGGACTATTCAAGCCTTATAACTTATAAGCACTACTTAGGTCATATCTCTAGTTGATGTGAGACTCGATACAATAAAAAAGAAAACAAAGAAACAACAATTTTTGCAAGTTTCTAACCAGCAATTTTTGTGCCTCCATAATATATATTTGTTGCATCAACATCAGGAAATATGCCCTCTCCAAAGACATTTTTGCAAAGGTCCAAATGGTATCTGCAATTTATGAGCACCATTCCGTAAATATTTACAGGATCATGAAAACTAGAAATATTAAAATAAAGTTTTTTTATGCTATGTATACAAAAGAGGAGGAAAGGAATATTGTCAAGAGAGAAGTATATTAACAATGGAAATAAGGATATTGCCTTGTGTCGACTTTTGAGGAGCGTATACTGTCATTTGAGGGAGCCACCTGAAAGTATGCAACCTCAGTACAAACTTGAAACCACCAGAGTCTACCAGAACTGTTTTCAGTGATAGCAGTGTTCTTCAAGTTCTTTTGGTTATAATCTTGTGTACTTTCACCTTCAGTTCCAAGGTAAAACTCTTTGATAAATTTGGCGTAAGCATCCTGCATAGTTAATTATATATGTGCCAACTTAGAACTATACAATAAGATAAAAAAAATTACATGACTATATTGTATGACAAAGGAAAAATATTACTAAGCAAGGAAAAATAAAAATGAAAGGTGAATTTAATTTGAACATCCAAAACAAGTTCATTCAGGATTGAGCCATTTCGAAATGTTTTGGCAGAAGTAGCTAAATTGAAAAGCATACCACCAAATCCTCGCCGTCCTTCTTCGCTTTAACAAGAGGCTTGCATAATATATCAGGATTCCCGTATTGAAACTGAAACATTCACAAAGAAGACATGGTAAAGTTTAAATACAAGATATTGCAAGAAAGAATTAATAAAAAAGCAGCATGAGTCAAATCAATTACCGCTGTAACAGCAGCATCAGCCAAGAAATACAAGAAGTCACCATCAATTTCAAGCTGCAAAACAAGAAGTTCCCAACATGAGAATCGTAGAATAAAATCTAGTGGGGACTCGGGAGCGTGAAATTGTATATGGCTAAACTATAATATGCTCTAGAAGGTGTAAGAAAGAAACAAGCATACATCAGCTGCATTAAAAGAAGCCTTCAATGCCTTTCCATTGGTTGCAAGTTTTCGTTCGATAAGTCGAGTGGTTTCTTGTAATGCTGCCTTACATTCAACACCTGCTGACTCACCAATCTGCATGTTAAAGATAGAAATCTAAACTTTGACACTAGAAAATAGTGAAATTTGTAAAATATACACCATCTTGACACACAAAAATGTATGACTAAGAAGGAGAAATCACTATCTTCACCTGCTGATCAAATTCTGTGAAGTTGTAAACCGCAAGAACAACTGCAGAACTTGCAAGACTTCCACATGTTAAATGCGGAAACTTAAGACGGAACCATGCACTGAGAGCTCCAGGATATGAAACACCAAATACGAACCAGGGATTGTCGGTTTTTGTTCTATTAAGCTTTGCATTTAAAGAGTCCTGCAAGAATATACTGCCAGCTTTGGATCTACCGAGATATTTTCATTTAGTACATGCAATGCAGTGCAACTAGTACTAAGCATACGAAATTTATTAAATTGGGCAACCGAAATTTTTTTATCACATGTAAACAGAAATCATGTAAATCTAATTTCATTTGAATTGACATAAACATTGTTCTTTTCTGGACGTGTAATTGACAATTAGTTCCTGATTTCAACCTATATCTCAACCTGAATCACAGTCAACGAAATCCTGAAATCTTTTTCAGAAAGCTTTTATCATAAGTTTACGGATTCTATAATTTGATTTTAAATAACTTATGCATGAACAAGATATCTCATTTTCCAATAGATTCTTAAGTTACTACTTCATTGCATTTATTTATGCCAAGCAGACATCAAACAGAAAGGTAATTTGCCTGGTAATTCTGGCGAAAAACAGCCAAATCAAAGAGCGCCTGTTTAGATGAAAGATATCTCAAATTTTTTGTCGCCAGAGATCTAAATGGCGAACTCTTCCCATAATAGCGATGCTCAAGAGAAACCACAGCTGCTCCAAACTTCTTTGCCAGAACCTATAGATGTTTAAAGCACATGGACATATATTAGCTTCATAAAAGCCACAATATATTTAAAAGAAAGATTTTCAATCTTATTGGTCACTATAATCTATAGAATTCAATCGAGATGTATTAGGACAACAAATATACATTGAGCAAAAAAAGCATAAAGGCTATAGCGTATGTTAATACAAAACTGAACCAATAATAGTACTTACACCAATATAGTCATTTTTAATCCCATCGCATGAATATTCACCACAGATCACCAAAAAAACCGGTCCATCTGGAATCCGAAAATGGTCAAGGAACTCATAGTAACGCTGCTGGAATATGCGGTGATCCTGCAGTGAATTTATAAAGCATACAAATAAGAAGAATCAACCAAATTAAAATTTGATAAGTAAAGTAGATAAAAAGATTCTACACTTGTGAAAAACTTAACAAAGGATATTTTAGAAACAAGACTATCAAAATAATCCTCTTTTCTCAAATTATTGCACAATGTCATACTTTTTGAAAAGTTTCATTTTCAACCAGCATGTATGCTTTAGTTTCACATAATGTGATATTTAGACCCTGTCTGGATAAACAACTGAATTTGCAGCTTATGTCATTAGCTTTTATCACGATGAGTGCTTATGTATAAACTATTTGTATAAAAAATGATAAAATGAAGTTAAATTATTTTCGTATAAGTTGTTTTCATAAGTAATCTTGGAAAACTTATGAAAATAAGCTGAAAACATTTTATGAACATGTCATAAGCTATTTTCATAAGTTCTGTTTCAAACTCAAATAAGTTCCTTTGTGAAAAATTGGAGAATTGCATTTGATTTAATTGAGAAAAGAAATAAGTACATAGGGAGAGTAGTGATCGAGGGTCTGGGGGAACCACAATTCTTCCTTAGTCAGATATCTTGCAGATTCAGACAAACGACGTTGCAGCGAAAGAGGTGTTGCCGACGCTGTAGAGAACAAGAATAGAAACACCAATAAACACGGCGACATCATCATCACCCAACACTGTCTCATTTTTTCCACCTGTTCAACCTTGAAAATTAATAAATGGAGTTTTGACTTTTGAACTAAAGATAAAAATGTTCTCGTCCTTGTTTGGTTTTCTTTTCTAAAATTGATTTTCCAATTCTTTTGGTCCCTTCAAAATTGAAACTGAGTATCCACTTAAATAAATAAATAAAGGGTCCTGCTAACCGGTGCCTCCGGGGCACTGGTTAAGCATACCATAAAAGAGAATTATTACCATAAAAGAAAACTGTTTTTGACTTTATTATAAATTAATTACACAATTTCAATGCATTAACTACTATATAACTTCCTTTTTCATATCCTTAACCAATGCCCCGGGGGTACCGGTTAGCATTTCCCATAAATAAATACTGTTGTAATTGTAAATATGGTGAATCTAGTTTAGGGATGTCAATTAAACTCAAATCTAACGGATATATGTAAAAAATATCCACATCGGATAGGGTAAAAACTCGTCTTATTGGCACAGAAAGAAGTATGAATAATAGCCAAAAAAATGGCCGTGTATGGATGTAGATACAATCACCTTAATACACACACGGTCTCATATACACGAGTTTAATGATGACAGGTCGACAATTCAAAACAACTTTGTACACACAACTAATCAAAACATTCATAATTGTCACTTAAATTAAAAACATTAATTGAAGTGATAATTTTAATATTTTGTTTGGTTGCATGTGTAAAGTTGTTTCAGACTGTCAATCCATCACAATTAAACTTTAAAAAAAAATGAGATTAATCCTCTTACTTTCCTTTTGGGCTTGATAAACAGTTCACAAAACTAAAGGCCACACAACAATTACAAAAATATTGTATTTGTAGCACATTATAAAGAGTATACCAATAATTTTATTAAATATTAAAATTAGATAATTAATCATAAGTTTTTGATATTTATTGTAATATACATTTTTTATTTGATTGAATAATATGATGCGTAATATATATATATATATATATATGTTGATTTAAAAGATTTCATATTATATTTTAATTATGTGGGTAATGGGCATGGGTACAAACATTTAGATATCCATAGAGTATGAAGACGAACACCAAATTTATTGCCCACAAACGTATGAATTTTTTTTAAAAACACGGGTATGTGGATGGGCACTATAGCACTCTACTCAAAGGTACCCATTGTCATCCCTAAACGGGAGTTAAGTATCGTTGACACTTTTTACACCGATTCAATCATTTTTTGAATTGGTATAACCAATTTAAAAAAACCTCCCCAATAACAATGTTTGTATCATTAAATAATATATACAAAGAGATTTTGCAAGGCTCTTTTTTTGGTAGTGGCCGGGATTTGAACCCCGAACCTTTCATATTTTATGCATTGTTCCAACCAACTGAGTTAAGCTCAAAGCTCTAGTCCAACAATAAACCAAGGCATAAGTTTGGCCTACTGTGGATTTATCTTTGTATTTGAGTTTAACATTTTTTCTGTTAAAAAAAATATTTTTGAAATTTTGGTATGATTCGTTAATCTATTTCAATTCATATTTCCATCATTAATATCTTTAAATAAGCAGCTAGCCACATTTTATAATAGAGTAAAGAGCTAATAAAATCAATAGAATTATTTTAATTTTAATTTATTTTAAAGCAAAAATAATACGTTTAAATATGTACTATGTAAAAAATAATAAGTTAAAATGTTTAAATAAAATAAAAAAAGGTTAACAAATTTATGATTAATTAAATATAAAATACTAATATATTGAGACATTTGAGGTAATGTACTAAATCTAAATCTACTGATTTTGTGTCCAGTACAGTTCTCAATGGCATTAACAAATACTACTAAATCTAGTAGCTTGTTTTCCTTCTTTCTCTTACTAGGAGTTTAGAGTATGTCTAGAACGAGTGGAACGATGCTTTCAGAGTACCGTCTGTGAGAGAAACTTTGCTCTCTTCGCCCGCAGAGAAAACCGGTAACGGGTGAAGAACAAAACGAAGACATAATCAGCCACTTACCCGACGGTGTTTTGAACCACATCCTCTCATTCATTCCTACAAAAACCTCAGTTTCCACCGCCTGCCTTTCTAGCCGGTGGCGCTACCTCTGGCAGCATCTGTCCGTTCTTCACTTCTCCGATGACTCCCATGAGTATATATGTCGACCAGCCAGCCGAACGTTTCAAGAACTTTGCTCTTTTAGTTAACGGTGTCTATGTAATCCCCGCGCCATTCGGAAGATGAGTCTCAGCTATGCTCATTCCTTTTCTGAGGATAAGTTTCGTGAATACTCGGTGGAGACTTGGGTTCGTGCTACCATTGGACGACCCCACCTTCATGAACTCGACCTTACTCTCTTTTCCGACGAAGATGCTCCCGACTTCAAGCTACCGCAAACCCTCTTCTCATGCCCTAATCTAGTTTCACTCAGGCATGCATGCACTCAAGCTCACGCACTTTCATTTTATATACTACATTTTGATATTAAAACTTTTTTTTTTTTTGCTTTTTGTAGTTGTAATTTTGTGTCCTTCAATATTTGTTTGGAATAAAGCACCAGACACAAATACAACATCTACACCGATGATAATTTGAGGAAACAAATTAATTAAATGTAACATGTGTGAGTATTGTGTATTGGATATCATACACACCTTTAATCAGAGGTGTCGGTGTTACGGTGGCAGTCAAAAATCTAGATTTGAATTGTTAAATCTTTCGATTTTGCAATTATACTTTCCCTCAACGATTATGAGCATACGCAAAATCTTATTTTGGTGGACACTTATATAATCTACGGATCTTTGAAACGATTTTACGATTATGGTCGTGGTGGTGGAACTAGAGAAAACAGTTTTGGTTTTGGTTTTATTAAGACTTATGAGTCTGAATTACATAACTGTTATGCAACTATGTTGTAATGTGAGCTATGCTTATGATTTTAAATTTACACACGTATTTCAAGTGTGATTTAAGGTGTTTTTGTCTTACTTATGCTATTTTACATGCATACAAATGAATTTTTTTTTGTGAAGAAACATAGATATGAATTGATATGCATATATATAATATATTTGAGATTTATGAGTTTTGTATAGTCGTACATATACAATTTTACTTCCCCTTACTGATCTTGCATAAAATCTAGACCTTGACTACCTTGGTTATGGCGGTTGGAATTGGTCATTTTAATAGGTAGAACATTTGATTTTATATTAGACCATTTCAATATGGCTACATAAGGATTGAAATGAATATTACACACAAACTATAGACCGTTTTGAACATGAACAAATTTTAGGAGACCAAAACAACACATGAAAGTCCAAAAGTAAAAACTAGTATATTTGATTTGTTTGGTTTCTGAATTGTGATATAATATAACATTTTCTTGTTTGTTCGTCAGTCTCTCTGGTGCAGTTCATGTAAGCATCCAACACTCTACGGTTGTTAGTTTACCATCACTAAAGATGTTGATGATCAACATTGGTTATGTGGAAGTGTCTTTTGTGAATGCACTTCTTGATGGCTGCTCAAATATTGAAATTTTGGATCTTTGCTTTTCTGCCCAAAGCTTGGATAAAATTTATGCCCCGCCGTCCTTGAAAAGACTGAAAATCACCATCGAGAATGATGTTGGGGCATACTTGGAAGTAAATGCGCCGGATCTTCAATACCTTAACATTACCCAAATCACATTTGGCGAAGGTCTCAGCTTGTACAGCTTGCCCAACGTGGTGGAAGCATATCTTGATGTCTTTCCCACGTCGCTTGGTTCCATCGTCCCTTTGCACAACCTCTTTGGCGCTCTCTCTGGGGCAAAACATCTCATGTTGAGTCGTTCAACAACCAAGGTTAAGTTTTTTCTTTAGTTATTTTATGTTTACAGTCATCATTTATATAGAGAGTAAGTTAGTAACTGACTAATAATAAATTATTAACCAACTATATTTGTAATAATCGTGATTTATTTATATATAGATTGATATAGTTTTGTACTAATTACTACTTGATATCGTGTACAAACAGTGGCTGCTTGGTGAACCCCATGAGATGCTTTTTCAAGAATTTCGATATTTGCTTCGCCTTGAGCTCGTTCTTCCCTGGTTCAACTCAAATTTTCTTATCCACTTGATTCAGAAATGTCCCTTGCTCCAAGTTCTCAAAATTCAAAATGACAAGGTTTGTTGTTTAATCCAGGCTTAATTTGGACTATATAACTTTGTTGTAAAATTAGAAGTTGCATCTTATTGAATAGTACGCCACTGAATATATGACATCATTAATTCATTATTATGAATATTGCATCTTATTCAAGCCCTTTGTTGCGTACAGGAACGGTCGCCAATTTTAGCATGCTCTCCACAGCCAAGTGTTCCCAATTGTCTCGTATCCCACCTGAGCTTTATTGAATTTAAAGGATTTCCAGATGAGGTTTCATTTGTTGAGTATGTTTTGCAAAAAGGACATGTTTTAAAGACATTGATTATAGCTAATATTTCCTTGGACCTAAAAAAGAAGTATCTCATTCTCAAGTTATTATCTGATGTGCCAAGGGCCTCTGCAATGTGCCAACTGAAATTTGATTGAACTGTATCTCCTTACTATATATAAGGTTTGAACTCTCTCCCTCAATCCATTCTCTCTGTCTTACTTCTTCATCAAATTTAAGACGGCTAACATTGGGTTTAATCTATGCTAATTAGGGACTGAACTGAATCTTGTTTTTAGCTGCATGTCACCACATTCCAATTATATTGTGGTGGAATTACATAATATATACCATGCCCTTGAAAATTCTAAATTTTCTCTGATGTAGTTATTTTCATGCTTACCAAGAGGTGTTAACTGATTAGAATTCTCAATCACAAGAGCAGAGAAGCAAAAAAACATAACTGAAATTCCTCTTGATTATTATTGAAATATAAGTAGCAATCTGCCAGTTACGTCTGGGAACCTCTTCGATTTATAGACAGTGAATTGGCGAGGTATCAATTCTATCGAAAAATGAGGCCGGAAGACAGAGAGTGTTTCTGATATGATTGGCCTCGGAGTGGCATGCCTCCAAAACGACAGGAGACGGCACATCCACCACCGTTGGAGGTGGAGGCAACAACAGTATCCACTGCGTTTCTATTAAAAAAAAAATGGTTAAACTAGGCATTTTGGAAAAAATAGAAGTTAAGACTGTATCCACGTTCCATTTCTGAGTCGTTCATAAGATTTGCATGACACCTATGTCGTGCACATTAGCATTTCTCTGTTGCAAATTAACTTGAGATTTTCTATTGTGTGATATTATTGTTATTGCAACTAAAGCTTTGTTTAGTTGGGACATCAGTGTTCACTTTTATGGATCATCATCACCTAAACTGATTTGTCCATGAAGCATTTGTCTTTCTATTATAAACTGATTTGTATTGATGTAAGTTACATCTGTTTGAGTTTCAGAGAAAACTTTCCCTCTTGAAGTACTCAGATCAAGTTTGCTTCGATGATTTGGCTTTACTACAAAGAGGATATGGGAGCAAAACGTATAATATGTATTTTGCATTTCATTAGGTTCAAAACTCTTTTGTATTTTGACCACTACTATTTATTTCCATATTTTTGTATATTAGTATCAGGACATGGTACACAAGGAAAAGTTCTTGAAATTGTGTCTTGTTCTTTTGTGTAGAACACGGAAAGTCATCTAAGTATTGTCTAATTCTCACCTTAAAATATAGATTTTTCAATCACTTGCTTATAGTGCCAAAATCTCAGTATATGTAGCCAAGCTAAGCAATTTCAACTTTGTTGATTAGATAACTTAGTAAATTTATTTATCTATGGTTTACGTGGTTGGAATCTCTTAGTCACTGAGATTGTTATGGATGCTGCTAAGTTTATGAGTTGCAAACAGGGCAATACTGCATATATTCAGATGTATGTATATTGTACAATATGATCATTTCTAAGATCTAAAGCCTGTATGCATAATATGTCGAAATTTGGCTTCACATATGCTTAATATTCAACTATTGATTTCAAATTTTAGACAGGTTTTGGTTGTACATTTCATATCATCTTATGCACAAATACAATCTCTCTTTCTATGACAAACAAATGTTGGTTGGTATAGCTATATGCTTAGAACTTTGTATTCCTTGGAAGGTCATTGTTTAGGAGGCAAATGTTTATCAAGGATTTCAATTAAGACCAAAGTTATCAAAATTTGCAATTTTATAAACTTCATTAGTTCAAAGCTCTATAGGTTGATGCAAAACAATGATTCCTTCTTCAATCTAGATCTCTACTGCTGAGTAGTACTTGAGGTAGTCACTAATAAAAAATCACACAAATGATGTAGAATATAGATTCAACAATTGAGTAATTCTTCCTTGGTCATATATACAAATAAAAAATATTTGGGCAACACACATAGATAAGAAAAAGTAAAAGATAAAATAATAAAAAATGATGCAGCTTATTTATTTCTTTTTTATTTTATTTTTTCTATTTATGAATGTGTGCCTAAATATTTTTTATTTATGTTTGTAATCATCTTCCTTGGTCACATATACAAATAAAAAATATTTGGGCAACACACAGATAAGAAAAAGTAAAAAATAAAATAAAAAATAATAAAAAATGATGCGACTTATTTATTTCTTTTTTATTTTATTTTTTCTATTTATGAATGCGTGCCTAAATATTTTTTATTTATGTTTGTTAAAAAAAAGACTGGCTCTCAATTGTTTATAGAATCTGGCTTACATTCTCAAATTTGTAGCTTTGAGCTCACATAACCTCCATCCTAATCTATACAGATGTAGCTCAATAATTTTTCATGTGCAAACAGTTTATTCCTAATAGGCATTTTGGATGCTACTCTTTTTTACCAATGTAATTTTTTATACGGTTTTATTACTTAGGTGTATATGCCTCTGAGGATATTTTTATGAGGAATGATATATGAACAATCATTGGTGACAACTTCCATGACAACTTTCATTTCCTCTATTTTTATTGGTCAAAAATAATAGAGAGAGAGAGAGAGAAAATGGAAGAGAGAGAGTAAAAACATAATGTGAGTATGAGAGAGAAAGTTGTCAAAAAGTTGTTGCAAAATGGTTGTACAAATATCATTTCTCTATTTTTATCTTTCATGCCTCTCGCCATTATTCCTATCTCGAACGAGTGTTGATAGTATTGTTCCTTTAGTTGGTAATTAGTGATATTTTTATACAATAATTTTTGAGTGAATCATCAACTTCGTCCTTTAATTTGTACGAATCGGCCAAATTCGTTCCCCATAACGAAATATCAAAATAGTCCTTGAATTTGTCAGACGTCCATCAAAATGGTCCCTCCGTCCAAATGCTCTGTTACATGTTGTGTTGTCGTGTACACGTGTCAACAAGGAAGCCACATCTACAAGGACCAATTTGATGGAAATGATGAAAATTTCAGTTTTCACTTTTCAACTTCAATTTTTTTTTCTTTCTGTTTTTCCGGTTTTACCCCTCTTTTACCCTTACCTTCCACCCTCAGATTTCACTCTTTTCACATCAAACACGTCTCTGATCTTTCTCCTTCCCGCTAAAACCTTCACCATCTTCACCTCTCCAAAATCATCATCATCTCCGGCGATCAACGTTGGATTTTTAAAGGAAGAATTTGTATGTGGTTAAGGTAACGTTGTTCATCTTCTTTTTATTTTTCTCTATTCGTTTTCACCCATTTTTTGTCCATTTTTTTTTTATTTTCATTTTCAGTTTGTATCATTTCGTTTTCAACTTTAAACTTCATTTTATGCTTGCTTTGTTGTTTGTTTGTGAGTGTTGTGTATTTGAGACAGTTGTTTAGATTATTCATTTTAGGGTTTTCAGTTGCCAAAGTCTGTAGGATGGAAGACAATATCACGCTAATCCTGCTTCACGGTGGTGGTTTAGAGCGAGATGAGTATCAGAGGCTGCAATATGTTCGTGGTGAATTCTGTGTTTGAAAAAAAATGGATGTTGATGAGTTATGTTTGTGGGACATTGTAGAGGCTACTTAAGGATCAAATTGATTTCTGTTTATATAATTCAAGGACTTATTTGATGGTTTTTTAATATAATGTAGGGACCGATGTGATAGTTAGACAAATAATTCAAGGGCTAATATGATGGTAATATTATTAGAGAAAGGCTACATTTCTTTCATTTTCAACCTCTTTTCATTACAACTCTACACACACCTAGAACAATACAGTAACATGTTAAAAAAACTCAAAAAGCAAATTATGACCATAAAAAACTTAATTAACCTAAGCTCACTTCCTATACAATCAACATTCAAGCACTCTCACATCGCCATTAAACATGGAGCTTGAAGATGAAGCTTGACTTTGATAACTGTTTTTGCCCATATGCCTACCCCCATCATTTGAGATTCAATTTGAACAGTTTTGCTTGAAGAAATTTTGGGGATTCTCGGATTCAATAAAAAAAAATTAGGGTTTGGAGTTTTTTGAATTGGGGAAGAACGTTAGCACTAATTAGTGGAAGAAATTTTGGGGATTTTGGAGTGTAGATTAAAGATTGTAAAATTAGGGTTCCAATTTGATATATTTGGGGAAGAAAGAGCCGTTGGGAAAGAAAGAAAGAGCCGTTGGGGAGGAAAGAACATTTTCTGCAAATCAATCAATTTCGTCTTTGGAAATTTTGGTCATTATCGGCCAAATTAGTCCTTGCTTATGTGACATCTGACATGTGAGAGGTTAACAGCCACGTCAGCACCGTAAACACTCCAATTGGACGGAGGGACTAAATTGATTGACATTTACAAATTCAGGAACTATTTTTATATTTCGTTAAATTAGGGGACGAATTTGGTTGATTCGTGTAAATTCAGGGACGAAGTTGATGATTCACTCAATAATTTTTATTTTCAAAAAAAAAAAACTTTTTTTTTTGAGGAAAAAAAAATTCTTTTGTTGATGGGAGTTTTAATATTGAAAAATTAGCAAACAATTTTTAGGTTAAAAGTGACTTTATTATACAAAAATGGTGTAAACTCGGTAGTAAAAGCTTGACTTAGTAACGTTGAGGGTCATGGTTCAAATCACACCTAAAACATTTGTAAAATAGATATTATTGCCACCTTTACTAATAAAATGGTTTCCCTTTTCCCATTTTTCTTCTTCTAAAAAACATAGAAAATACAAATTATCAAGCAGCTTTAACTTTGTATATTACTAAAGCTCTTTTCATTTTTATTTTGGTATGTATACAAAGTAGCAAGCATAAATTTAATTATATAAAAATGATTAAATAAAAATAATGAAATCATTCTTATAATTTTTTTTAAAAATAAAGAAATCATGGTGTAAAGTGACATAGATATAGTAGCAAATTCGTTTATGTTTATCCAAAAGCACTTACATTGTATGAGATGACATCGTCTCTTTTTCAGTTTAATATGTCCTGAGTTCGAATGTTTTGCAAATGCAGCAATATTAAGGTTTTTCACGAAATAATAATATATAAAAGAGATTTAATATTGATGCATTTGATCTTCCTCAAGAGTAAGTGATAAATAAACCAAATTAAAGGTTTTTCACGAAATAATAATATATAAAAGATGTTTAAATTTAAAATAGTTGGATTTCAAGGGAAGAAAATCTATGGAAAAGAAAAAGTTGATTAATGTAATCCGCAACCTCAATTGCAACAAGAAAGCCACTTGGAGTCTTCAGAAAGTAATTCCTGGAGGGAGACCACGCAAACCTCAATTATACCACAAAGAGAAACATGCATTGAATTTACACAACAAATGAAGCCTAATATCATTATCAATCTCAATCGGTGTAGTATATAATAATTTGACAATTTCTTCTTCCAACAGCAAAAATGCATGTCGGCTGTTTTTTTTTTCCCTTCCAACTCTAGCAGCTTACATTTTATTTGAATTAATTATACGTGATTTATTATAATTTTAAGATTTCCTCTTACAATACTTTTGAAATTTTCACTTTGAAATTTTTCAGTAATTTTAAAATATCCAAGCATTAAGGTGTTGAAAAGTGAAAGAAATGCTGATAGTCGATGAATTGGCTCCTTAAAGCATCCACAACGGAGACATCCATTTTTGGGTTCTTAAATGGATTCCACGTGTACATATCACTTATTTATAATTTTTTAATAGTAGTACCTAATAAGCACGCAATCACTCCAACTCAGATCTCACACATAATTCTTAAATGGGACTCACTAATAAACTATCAATAATTTTATATCATTATATTTCAATTTTTTAATATTAAAAGAGAGCGGGTCCCGCTTAAAAGTGGGGGTCTTAAGTAAGATCCCGGGTCTTAAGTAAGACCCCGAAAAAGATTCTCCCCATTGGGTGTACCTAAATAGTTAAGACCCTCCAATGGAGATGGTCTTATACAATACCTAAAGACTTTGACTCTTTTGAAGGAATATATCAAAGCATTAGAAAGGTACTTCCTTCCGTCATAAATTCATGTCGCAGTTTGATCATATGTACTATTCACATAAATCGCATAACTTACTCTGATTTGTATCAAAGATGTTTAATTTGTTTCAATGAATATTTACAACATATAAACTTTTTATAATTTTTTATTGTATTAAAAATATTAATCGTCAAAGTTGTATATTGGTGTGTGTGAAGTGATCAAGTGTGGCATATTCTTAGAAATAGAAGGAGTAAATGATTATCAAAATTTGACTTTATTTTTCACGAAGGGTTAACTCTTAGAAATCATTTGAGAATCAATATAAACCATGTACTAAATTCATATATAGTGATCATAAATTACTTTAATCATAATTACTTTTAAATTCCTGCATATAAATTGTTGTAATTTGTTGGTGATGTAATTTTTTTACACTGGCAGGATATGAAAATTAAACTCAAACTATTATAACTAAATATGTTTATAAAACATATTATAGCCATGAACCAACCGGGGTTAAGTCTAACATAAGGAGTGGCACTCTCACAACCTAGCAAACCATGTCCATGTTCCGGAAAAAGTATTCACATTTAGTGTATGACCCATCTCGAATAAGATGATCTCTATTGGAGGAAACGTAAAACACTGAAGAAAGAAACATTATAGCCGTGCAAGTCTTCATCATGGTTGTTAAATCATGCATGGTGTCTTTTAGAAATTGATAGATAGATGCTCAATAATTCACAAACAACGACAGAAACAAGGCAGCGGTCCTTTGATTTCTGCCATCAAATGTGGTTTGGCATATTTTCTATTTTTATTTTTTGAAAAAAAAGTATTATCCTCTATGTCATGGGAGAGCACAAATGTCACATACAAAACTGAAACCAAAAACAAATTTCAACACACTATTCATTGAAAAGGGGGTCAGAGGTGTATAATAAACAATGCTTTGCAGTACAGATTCTATGTGTTGAACTAAAAAACTAAATTCCTACATGAGAGAACAAATTCTTTAGACTCGCATTGCTTTGTAGCACGATCTATGGTAGATTTCTGATGTAAGATCCTGTCGGAATTGCACTGCCTTGTAGCATGATCTATGGCTGCCAAGATAAACAAAAAACATTCATGAGATGCACATATATATATATATATATATATATATATCAATCAATGCATGTCAATCACACGTGCTTTGGAACGTGTAACGGTAAATCAAACATACACTTAAAAGGTTCTACTTAATCCTGTCATTGGATGATTGCATTGAAGACAGAAAGATGAATGGTTTGTAGTTCGAAAAAATAACAAAATAATAAGGAACCAATCCGCAAAAGTTCAAGATATATTTTACATAGAAACTTTTTAAGGTAATATTTCAAACCACAATCATAAACACATGGATATTGGCCTTGCAATGTTAATTTCTGTAGAATGCATCAGCAGAGAGGATTCATCTCAAGTTTTATTGTTGATGTCCCTTTAAGTAAAGCTGATCATTTGATTTCACAAGATGAGATGAAATAGTGGAACTGGATCCATCAAGGATGATTGCTCATTCATTGGACAAGCTCAAATTTTGGAAGAATGAATTCAAGTTCAAACGCGACAAGTTTTATTTGTAGATAATTATAAATTCAACAATCACATCACTTTGCAATATCAGTCCTATATCCCAATCATAACTACATTAGCTATACAAACAAGTTCATTATATTTAATGCATTAGAGATGAATCTAGCACCACTAACTAGAAATTATTCATATTTAGCGTGATTAATGTGTACCAGTATATTTTGCGGTATCTAATTTATGTTAAACACACGCATTTATCACAGCAGAAATTTATAACCAGCAGAACAAAGTTTACGTCCCATGAACTCTAACCTGATTATTTGATGCATGTTCATGTATTCTGTTGTTAGGCTTCATGTTCAAATCAATCAATTTATTTTCCATCTTAGAATTCCCATCAGCATTAGGTTCTGAAGTTGGAACCGGAGGCATCCTATGATTTTGTTGCTTCTCTCCCATTTTTTGTTTAGGAAGTGGACTTTGTCCTCTTTTAATATCACCTGGATCTAGAGGTTGTGAAGCCGGGTTGTCTGCATTACTAGGTTTATCGCCTGGAAACTATGAAACAAAGAGGTATTATACATACATTTGAAGGTATGAAGAAGAAAAATTCAAGAGAGTACACGATGAAACTGTGAAACGATGTCACTATAATCCCTGAACGTATCAAAATTTCAAAAACAACTCCGAGAGTGACTAGTAAAAGATACATCTGAGGACCAAACTGACTAATCAAATAAGCATACACGGACCGAACTGACTAATAAAAGACACATTCAGGTATACTTTTATAATAATTTTGATACATTGAGGGACTGTAGTGACTGCCTCACAAATTCAAGGATTAAAATTACTATAATCAATTCAAGACTAATTCATTTTGGATAAAGGATAGACACACCTCAACTCTTTGCCTAAAGAGAAGGTATCTTCCATGCGTTCTTTTACCACCAACATGAACTATCATATCACATTGCAAACAAAGGGAACTTCCATCTGTTTCGCAAAAGAAGAAAGCTGCAACGAGATTGAGAAAAACAAATTCATAAGCAACGAAAAACATCAGAAGAACAACACTACAAGGATCAAAAGAAGAAACTTCTTACCAGGTGCATTCTCACATATGTCGCACCGCGGCACGTCACTCGGACTTGCAAGACCAACCCTAACATGTCTACTAGCTAACTTATTGCACATATGAACCTGCAATTTCCAAAAGTTACAGACTTTGAACCATTAGTTGAAAGACATTGACCAGGAAAATCAATCAAATTCAAATACCAGATTAAACTTAAAACAAACTTAGATTTTTTTTAAATCAATTTCGACATGGAGAAATTATTCAATAATGACAATTTTAGCTTATAAGGTCAAACTCTTACAGCTAAGCGGACACCTTAGATTTCGAATTTACACAAGTCCACAAAAAATATCAAATCAAATCGAATTATATTTATGAATTATGAAACTAAATTGCAAGTGGTCCAATCTTTAACCTATTCCCACATAAATGGACTTCTCCAAATTAAGCAAGATTCTAAATTTCAATATTGCGACATTAACAATGAAACATTACACTTACAAAAAAGATCCAATTATTAAAAAAAATAAAAAAATCATGGTCAATGATTAACATGAAATTGAATAGTAATTATAAGAAATCAAATCAAAGATTAAACTTTAAAGATAAGCTACCTTCTCATCACAAGCACGACAGAGTGCAGCCTCATCAGCAGCACAGAAAACTATAGCGGCAGCGCTCTCACAAGCATCACAAAGCGTTCGCATAATTGAACTCTCTTAACTTTCATTGCTTCATTTTCAATCAAAAAAATAGAAACATAGTTGAAAAGTCAGATACAAAACAAGAAAAAAAACCACCTGAATTATCTACTTTAAAATAATAATAAAAAATAGATAAGAAACAAAAAAAAAAAAAAAG
>Ga0315913_1001983_pt1 | contig 23468 bp, 9 predicted proteins | sample MpolsnodulesMG_FD_207736 | JGI IMG/M metagenome (GOLD analysis project Ga0315913, IMG submission 207736) | Medicago polymorpha root nodule microbial communities from Los Angeles, California, United States - small nodules | ecosystem: Host-associated > Plants > Roots > Nodule | place: USA...
CTGAGGATCTTTCTCATGTTGTTTTAAATATATAGATCTCTATATAACAACATGATGAAGATCCTCAGCATGCTGTCAAAAATATATAGATACTCCTTGATGCCTCCTTGATAGATAGATAACTCAAAAATATCAAGAGGTTTCTATGAGTTCGGTCCTGCTGCCTGCCAGATGAATATGTCATTTGGCAAGACAGCAGGATCGAACTCAAAGAAATCCTCTTGAAAACACCTTCCCAAAAGATTCAACATTTTTGTTATTATGGTTTTTTTTTAACTGTTAATTTGTCTTATGTTGCTTCTATTTATGTTATGCACTTTTGTTCTATTTTTTTCCAAGGCATTCGCAACAAAAACAATCCAAATAAAGGGTCTGGTGCAGTTCGGACTTTATAATCCGGAACATCTTCATGCGTTCCGGATTATAAAATCCGGACACACTCAGTAACATTTTGGCCGGTGACGTTTCACCAAAGGTTAGGCCAGTTAGTGGAGTTTGAATGCATTTTTTGACGGTTTTGAATGTGGAATACGTTTTATTTGAGTGTAATTAAAACCTATGACTTATTTAAGGCTATAAAAAGGCTTGAATCTTCAACATTTTCCTTCATTCTTCTTCACCTCATTTCTTACATTTTCTTCAATTCATTTTAGTTTTTTAGGTAGGTTTTAGGAGTGTTTGTGGTGTCATGGTCATTGTTGACCGCTCATACGACCCCTGCAATTGCATTGCAGCTTATGCGGGGGTCGTATAACGGTCAACAAAGACCCTTGACATCAAAGAAAGACACAAAATTTCATAGCGTATGCGTCCGGATTTTATTTTCCGGAAACACTAACAATCTGGTTCGGAAAACGAAATTCGAACCAGGGGTATTTTTGGAATTTTTGCAGGACGCGCGAGAAGGCGGCAGGGTGGGAAAAGTAATACTCTACCAATAATAAGAGTGGATTAAGAGACCTTTTCAACTTTCAAGTCATAGACAGAGTATAATCAAAGAACTCCTCCAATATGGCCAAGAAAAAGGGATTGAATGAAGAGAGCTTCTACGGTGCAGTCAAGAAACTGACTTTTATGAAAAAGTTAATTTTGATCTTAATGTTTGATTCATTTTTAAATTGTTGATTACTGATTAATGATCAATAGTAATTCATCTAGTAATGCTTGCAACATCTTGAGCTTACAGATACTATTTTATCGTTGGAATCTTTAACATGCAAACATAGTTGATGATATTATGTGATAGTCTTAAGTGTTACACTTTGTGGGGTGTTACGCTTATAACAAGGTATGATAAAATTAGATTAAGTGTAGTCTTATATATCTGATGAATTGATGATACTATGAGGACTGAACTTTTGATGCCATTGTACAAACAGTGGGATGTTACTTATTACATTTTTGATGTTATAGTGTTAACTTTACTAAAAAAGTCATTTTCATGACTTCACCATAGAATTTTCCTTGAATAAAACCTCTTTCAATGCAATTAAGGCACGCAACTGATCTAATCAATTTATAAAATGAAGTAGATCATCACATAATTGACCATATTAGGTCACTATGGCCTACTTGATGTTCTTCATCCATTAATGCTTCATTAGGAATTGATAATATTTGTATTTTTCATTCTCAAGTAATGATTAGTAGAACCCAACGCATTACGCTAATGTAACTCTTTACTACAAGCAACAAGCAAGCTAGAACGTCACACTGGAGTCAAAAAATCAAATTATAATCACTGAAGACTACAAGTACAAAATTCTTTTCTCATTCATATTCCTTTTGCCAAATCCAATATTTTCCACAATAAATAGAAATAAAATCTTAGCTTTTGGCACATCATGTAACAAACTCATTTAACATTAGCTCAGCAATATTGGTTTATATATTACACACAATAAGTGTATAAGGATTAAATAAATATTCTTTAATATTTCAAAATTAAAAACATAGGAGTATATCATAGTCTTGTCCATATATCTAACAGAATCATTGGTATCATATTGGTATACTGTAGCAAAACTACTTGTATATAAAATACAACCAATATTTTCGTCATCACCTTTATTGTCTTCATGCACTACGGGAAACTACTAGTTCAGTTAGGATGTAGAACACTTTTGTCCATCTTTCCTTGCACATGGAACTACTTTACTTTCATAAGTCATCATCTCGTCAGCTATGGATAAATGCAGTTAACAATAATTATCATATTAGTTGCAGTACTCCACTTGCAACATTGTCACCGTCTTCCAAATATGAAGCATTAAGCTCGTTAAGGTATTGGCTTGTGTGTGATGTAGTTTAAAGACGGATATCTTAGAGTATGTTTGACAAGACAAATTTTTAAGTTTATAACGGATAACTTATAGCTTATTAATTCATAATATAACCAAATATATATGTTTTGATACATTTCATTATCTCGTGAGCTTATAGGATTTTTTCACTAGCTTATAACATTCTTTTAGACAACGTTTCAACCTGCAGCTGCAACGTATTATTTTTATATCTATTAATATTGTAAGCAATCAAAAGTTCAACTAGCATTGTTACAAAAAAAAGAAATATACAAATAAAAACTAAATTGATAAAAAAATATATAAGTTAAATTTAAAATAAAACTTTAACAAATAAAAATTAATTTTTTTTGGTGTTAAGATAAAAATTAATTTAATAACCATAAATAAAATAATTATTAAATTAATAAATTTTAAATTACTAACTTCTAATATATTGCGTCAATTTTTTTTTAAATATTTTAACATTAATTGATTATTAACTAAAATTGTCTTTTTAAGTCATTTTATATTATTAATTAGTTGAGCCTCTAATTGTATTTAACACTTCAATCAGCTTCTTTCTTTTTTTTATCATCTATCCGTTATAAACCTTCTGCTGATTTTTACCAAAATAGAGCCTAAATAACACAATAGTCGGTCTACACAAACATTTATTATATTTGAAATCTACACACTCGGTTATCAATCAATCTAAAATATTGATTTGATATCAGATAGTTTCAATTATAGATGTATTAAATCGGTTACAAGCAATCTCAATCATTAATTTAAATAGAAGTTATGTTAATAATGTTTGACACAATAACAACACGGAATCTATTTATGTGCAAAAAAAATGATCTCAATTATTGAATTCATTGCTTTCTTATATTGAGCATGCCAACATAAATTATTGATGCCCAATTGCCCATAAGGAACTTTTAAATTTTAAGTTATTTTCTATTTATTCTTTTAATTAATTTCCCTAGACCAAGTCGGTTTTCATTTCTCTATATAAAGCATTTCAATCCTTTCTCATTTTCCCACCACAAGTCACACAACATAGTGTAACCAAAAAAGTTACACAACATATCAAAATGGAAATGAAGAAGCTCTTGTTTGTTTCCTTATCCTTTGCTTTGATTTTCGGAATAGCTAAAAGCTTTGATTTCAACGAGAATGATTTAGCATCAGAGAAAAGTTTGTGGGATTTGTACGAGAGATGGAGAAGTCACCACACAGTTACTCGAAGCCTTGATGAGAAGAATAATCGTTTTAATGTGTTCAAAGCAAATGTCATGCATGTCCACAATACAAATAAATTAGATAAGCCTTATAAGCTTAAGTTGAATAAGTTTGCTGACATGACTAATTATGAATTTAGGAGCATCTATGCCGATTCTAAGGTTAATCATCATAGAATGTTCCGTGGCATGTCACACGACAATGGAAATTTTATGTATGAGAATGTGGAGGATGTTCCTTCTTCGATTGATTGGAGGAAGATAGGTGCTGTCACTGGTGTAAAGGATCAAGGCCAATGCGGTAAGCTTACTTGTTGATTAAGTAATCACATACTATTTATATTTGCGTAAAACATGTTTTTTGATATCTACAAAATACTCACCATGTTAGTTAAATCGCTAGAAGTTTGATAGTTAAGTTTGTTCTTCCACTTAGTATGTATTTGATTATACGTTTGGATCTAGAATTGATCTGTTGAAGTGAAATTGATTTTGACATGTTTGATTGTTCTGAAGTAAAATTGATCGTGTCTTTTGAATTGTTTGTAACCTGTATAGGTAGTTGCTGGGCTTTTTCAACGATTGTAGCTGTTGAAGGAATTAACCAAATCAAGACACAAAAACTAGTATCCTTGTCTGAGCAAGAACTTGTGGATTGTGACACAGAAGTGAATCAAGGATGCAACGGTGGGTTAATGGAAAATGCATTCGAGTTTATCAAGCAAAATGGCATAACAACAGAAACTAATTATCCCTATGCTGCAAAAGAGGGAACCTGTAATATACAAAAGGTGACACACACTAGTCTATTTATAATCAGTACCTAATATATAATCAATAAATTGTATATAATTAATTGACTTATAAGAAAAATTAACGATCCAAATCAACACATTTTCACTTGATGTAGGAGAATAAACCAGCAGTGTCAATTGATGGCCATGAGAATGTCCCTACGAACAATGAAGCAGCATTGTTGAAAGCTGCTGCCAACCAACCTATTTCAGTAGCTATTGATGCTGGGGGATCTGATTTTCAGTTTTATTCAGAGGTAAAACTTATATAGATTTTTATCCCTTACACATTTATATATTTTTGTATAAATCTGTATATCACCTTGATCCCACTTTTAAATACAAAAATATAATTACAGGGAGTATTTACTGGACACTGTGGTACTGAGCTGAATCATGGGGTAGCAATTGTGGGGTATGGAGCAACCCAAGATGGAACAAAATATTGGACAGTGAAGAACTCTTGGGGAAGTGAATGGGGAGAGCAGGGTTACATTAGAATGCAAAGGGCCATATCACACAAGCAAGGTCTATGTGGCATAGCTATGGAGGCTTCTTATCCAATCAAAAACTCATCTAAAAACCCAACAAAAAGTTCACTTACGAAAGATGAGCTTTAAATGATGTCATTGCCACAAGAAATAATAATGTTTGTATCTTATATATGCTTCCTATGTCTATGTATCCATCGATGTTCTTATGTTAGGATTGTGTCACATAGAAATAGAAATAATGTGTTTCCATTTGATTTGTTTGTATTACTCATCACTGATTTCTATTAAGAAATGTAAGTCATTGGCTTACTTGTTTTGTCTCAATTTCACGTTTTCAAGCTTCAGCTACATGTCTTTTAACGTTTAAAAAATGCTAACGAGCATATGCTTTATGACCGCTCGTTAGCTTTATGACCGCTGGTTACCCGGAATAAAATAACACTCCATCCTTACTAAATTGTGATGGAGCCTTGATACGGTTATTCTTCAGTTTATACTTTTTCCTCCATATTCTGATTTGTATATTGTGATGGATGGATATTGAAGTCACGTTTGATCCTAAATTAGTTTCTCTAAACCTTTCACTTTTGTTTTTCTAATAACGTTTGTTTCTATTTTCTATGTTAAATAAATGATATGATACATAGAAAAAACCTTAGTAATTTTTTTTTAATAACAAATGTTAATATGTTAATTATTATGTTAGTTTATTCTCGTTGCTACTATAACTTGAATTTTAGACCTCCAACTCCTTATCCCTTGACTCAAACTAGTGGAAAAACTTCTTGTAACTAACAAATGCAAGTTAACCAAGCCCTTTCTTAATGCTTAGGAAGAGAATATCGTACCAATGATGTTCCAACTTATCTATATGTATATTCATTGCATTTAAAATTGAATTATTCAACTTTTTGAATAAATAACTTCATTTAAAAACCTTAAAGAATGCAGAATTTGTTAGCAAAGCTCTTATCTTTTCCCCATCACGGAACAATCATCTAGTTTTCTATTCACACTGGCAACCAACTACATAATATAATATAGTTTTTTTTCCGAAAAATAGAAAACTTTATTAACTACCGACTTCTAAATCTAACACCTCTACAATCAACTGCGAAGCTAGCAAAAATACTACGCGGGAGCCAGCCAAAAATAAAGAAAAAAAAAAAATTTTTAAAACCAACATATGAAATTTAAGGATAAAATATATTTTTAGTCCCATCAATTATAATCTTTTAGGCTTAATCCTTACAAAAAATTTATTCAATTTTTGTCTCATGTTTTTAAAATTTTACAAAAATAAAAAGTGTTTTTAGTCTTGCATTTAATCTCTATAACAATAAATTAAGGATTAAAATAAACAAAATCTTAGTAACTTAACTTAAAAATTGCGAGTGTTGTAGATGCCAAAAACAAATTTACTTCAAAACTTAACCAATATGTAAAAGAAAAACACAATAATTTTTCCTTATATGAAGTGTAAATTAGAGCAACAACAAATGACATAAAAATTGACAAAAATATTTAAAAAATTTAGGCAAAACACATTTTAAGAAGTCAATTTTATCCATAATTGACTGTTAAATAAATAGATTATTAGTGTCTTTTCAATGTAGACAAACAAGTTATTTGCAAGAACTTATTGTCTTTTTAATTTGTTTATAACTATTGTTGTTGAAATATTTTCTACCTATAGTTGTTATTGAGACTGAAAGTATCAAACCAGTATAAATAAATCTATCAATCACATGTAGCAATTTTTTTTTTGATTTATGTTAATTTTCGGCAAACCAAACTTATTTGAAGTAGCTCAATATTTATTATTTGGGGTAGCTAAATGTAAATATATACCAACCAATTTAAGAATTTTTTTTTTTTTGGGTAGCCCCATCCTCTTGAGAGAAAGCGCCCCTGTCTACGATTAGTTCTCTCAAATTTCATTTTTAAAAGCATCACTTATTGTTACCACTATTATGTTTTCAAATTTCATTTCTCTCTAACCTCTTCTTCCTCCTTTCATTCATTATATTCTTTCATTTGTTCATTCATATCATTGCTTACAATGCAAGAAATCTCTGCTGCGTTGATACGTTTCAGACCTTATATAATGTGGATTGTGGGCATTGGACTAGTCTAAAACACTTGGTGAATGAGAATTGACAAATGCATCAAAGTGCTTCTTTTCACTAAACAAATCTCACTCTATCTTGTCTTTCGTATCACTAAGTATTGTCTGCATCTTTGAAACTAGTTGGTGCAGATCATTGTGTGATGCATTGGCCTGTAATCGTTGAAACTTAAATTACAAAATTAAGTGTGTGTAAAACCCACAATGAGTTCTTAACATATCTATTTTGCACCAAACTAAACATACACTCTCTAAAAAATTAGAAAATTGTTTTTCTCTCACATCCAATTGTTCTCCCACACTAAAAGACCATTATACACCCAACATCAATTAATTGTCCTAACTTTTTAAGTTGGGAAGCCGGCAATAGTTAACTATTGCTAAATGTATAATGGTCTTTTACTAGTGTGGAAGAGAAATTGAGTATGTGGAAAAGACAATTGTCAAAAAATTATAAACGAGAGATGTAAAAATGCAAAGCCCATTTAAACAACAAAAAGAAAGGAAATATTGAAAAGTTATAAAAGAATATCTATTAGTTTTTTTCGACTGAATAAAAAGAATACTTATCATTTGTTTAGTAAATAAAGAGTAAATCACTGGTCCTTGTCTTTATACCAAATTCTCAAATTGGTCCTTGATTCTATTAACAACTCAAAATGGTCTCTGTCTTTGTCAAACGTTTCTCAGGTTGGTTCCCGACTCTATTAGTCGTTTTGTATTTTAAGCCATTAACATACCAATAAGATCCAACAGACATTATGTCATTAACCACTAAATAATATCCAAAAGACATTGAGTCATTAACACTCAAAATACAAAACAACTAATAGAGTCGGGGGCCAATCTGAGAAACGTATGACAAAGACATGGACTATTTTGAGTTATTAATAGAGCCAGTGACCAATTTGGAAATTTGGTACATACCAATTTAGCCTAACAATTTTGATATTTTTATTAGTTGAGTTGAGACCGATGAATATCTATCTATCTTCTATATTGCAAACTAAACTAAACTTGTTCTCATGCAAGTTTTGTAATTACATGACAGATAGCAAAGTTTTTCACTCTATTGAAAATAAGTGATTCTTAAACTAGATCGGATACATAAGCATATTCTTAATTTTAAGAATCATTTATTTTTAATGGAGTGAAAACTTTGCTAGATGTGTCACGTAATCATAAAACTTGCATGCGAACAAGTCAAGTTTAGTTTACAGTATAAAAGATAGATGAATATTTATAAATTCTACCTCAACTGACAAAATATCGAAATTGTTCGACTGTAAGTCGTGATTGAGGTTCAAACCCCAACTCATTCAATTGTGTGTGAGTTCCTAATTATTATCGTCATTTCTTCTACCTACCACCAAAAATATATAGATAAAGAGATAGATACGCATACATTATCTCCAAGACAAAAAAACACACAAAATTGCCTTAAAATCCTACAAACAAAACTCCACCGGATAAATTACCCAATGTAAACAATTAATTACCCCAAAAAAAACACTCCATCCTTAATAAATTTGAATATGTTAAGAGTGGTCATAAAGCATATACCTTGAATACAAATAAAATTAAAAGTGATGATTGAACTGTAGCAATTGGTCAGCTTGATTCAATATTTTTTTTTTGTGAGATAGTCTAGTGGTTAGAATTCACCTTATAAGATAAATAAATGGAGTGTTCGGGGTTCGAACCCCAGCCCCTACATATAATAATGCATTGTCCTACCAACTGAGCATATACTGAGCATATGCTCAGGACGCTTAATTCAGTATTCTACTATACCTCAATGAAAAATTCAGAATTCAACTAATATTCATTCAGAATTCAACTAATATTCATTAATTAGGGGTTAAAGACATTAAATTTGACTACAATATCTTGTTTCATATTTATTTTTTCTTTCAAATTATCCATACGTACAGGACATGTTACATGCGTATATTTTTATTCTCATACCACCTTTTGCAAAATACACAAAATGTGGGCAAATTACAGCACGTAAAAGTGAAATTTATTACAATATTATTAAGATGAATTTAATATCGTTAATCATTTATAATATTGCATTTTTAATATAAATAAAAATACAACATTATAAATTATTAACAATAACAAACGCAGCTTAGTCCTTTTAATCATTAATCACATTGGACTGTGAGTTAGAGTTAGTTTAAGGGCCTACAGGCTTTTTAATTTATAACCAAAGCTCCTCTCTGCTCTACTCATAGCTACCGATGTGGGACATCTGACACGGTCATTCTTCAGTTTATACTTTTTCATCCATATTCTGATTTGTATATTGTAATAATGGATGGATATTGGAGTCACTCACCCTTTTTCTTCCACAACTCAACAATTCAATTCATAGAGCTCAAAACAAAAATCAAAGTTTAGCATAATAACCATGTCACTGACTATGTGTACCACCACTAGTGGTCATCTCTAGCATATCATGTTCAAGATATTTATTTTGTCAAAATTGGGTTTGTGATGCGATTCTGGATTTTGATATTGCATTAAAATTCTAGTGAGGTGATGAATCACCTTATTGAATATTTATGATTTTAGTACTTTTAGATTAGTGGCTTATGGTTGTGGAATTTGATGTTACATTAAAAATTTGGAGCTGATCTAATACATCTTTTGAATATGACTTTAGTACTTCAAAATAATGTATGCATATGATAACAGTAGGGTTGGCAATCTTGGCCTCTGTATGGTCAAGAAATTATTGTATGTACATTATTAGAGATATCATATTGTATATTTGAAGTTCAAAAATATTTGGAAGGCCAAGTTTATGAGAGATTTATTGATCCAATTGTGGAAAATTAACTTGTGTATGGTGCAAGACCAATTTACTCGCGCATGTTAAACAAAGTCTATTCTGAAAATTAAACAATGTACTTTATGTTTGATCCGTAATGTTTGAGTAAGTGGTTGAGATATGGGACTAATGTGATGGACAAAAGCACGATCGAGAGTCATTATTTGTATCTATTTTGTAAAAGCTAATGTAACAAATGAGCCACATAATTTTTTGTTAGTGTGTCATAACATGTTAAAAGTGGCTGAAGATTACACAGTAAACCATTTAATGAACCGTGTTCCAAAATATACAATCTTGGATCCTTCAAGTCCCACATTGGCTAGAATATGACATAAGTGTTTTTCAAGGTCTAACATGTTAATTGTTTGTTCAGTTGAGTAGCGTCAGCTTATGATCTAAGTGGGAGTTCGAGGTTATGAAACATGGCTTTGGCGTTTCCACCATGCAGTGTGACGCGGGATTTACGAGTTGAACTATCATTTTTGCCAGCTTGTGGCGTTTCCACCGTGCAGCGTGACGCTGGACTCACGAGTTGAACCATCAGTTTTGGGTCCATATTGGGTGCAATTGTTGCTGCCTCTTGCTAATGTATTAGAATCAGCTTTCATTTCCATGTTTTTTTCAATGGAAATTTAGGATATTTGCGAATCAGGGGTCATAACATTGTTGAAATAGTGATTCATCATGAGAGTCACAAGGAGAACTATAGCTACAAACAGCCATGAGACTTGTCATCATTAGTTCAGAACTAGAACAATTAACAAACACACACACACATGTTGAAATTCACTATAGAACGGTGGTGTTTGGAATTGAATATTATCAATTTCTCCTCATCTCTAATTTTTAAAGTCACAGGCAAAACTTAAAACATTCTTAAAATCATTTATTTGTTAGTCTTTTTCATGCATATCTAAATAAATGTCTGGATAAACAGGAAAATTAATTGGCTCTTATATGCTTGTTGTCCTTGTGGCATGAACTTTTCAAGAGGTTTTGAATTCACTACCAATCTCCAGCACTCAATACAAGTCCTGAATTTTGTCATAGGAATCTAACAAGAACAATTGTTTATCTCAAAGGAGCACAATAAATGTATTTTCTAACAGTTTGCTAGCAAGAACTTATTTAAAGAGTGTCTACATGTATATGTATATGCTCATTTTTATGAAGAGGTGTACAGTTGTAAGATCATTTTCTTTTACTACATCGGGCATACATTCATTCACTCACTTGCTTCATCTTATTATTTTTGTTGATCTGTGGCTCGAACTCTCTCGATCCCAAATATAGATCAATTTCAGAGGTTGTTATTTTGAAACCACTAGACAAACCACTTGTGTAATTTTGAATTGAATGTAGAACTATAAGCACGACAAAATTGGCCTGTCATCTTCAATTAAGAAACCATTTGTCACTATAGTTTCGGATTTGTATGTCTTCCAAACCTTATAATATATACATGTTTTCGTAATAAATTCCGTTAATTCTTACAAGTTGGACAATTGGACTAAATTTAAGAAAGAAAGTATAAAGTCTTATATATGCTTGGAGGAAGATAATCGATTGGTGAGTGGTTACAAGTATAAAAGTAGAGATTAATTTTTAATTGAATAGGGAACCAAAAGGCCAAAAATAGATCCACATGTTGATCTTTCTTTATAAGCAATTAGGCTTCATCATCACAATTGAGATAAACTAAGTTTCAAACAACAAGGCTTAAGTATTTGCTCATATTTTATATAATTGTTATGTTTTAAATATTAAAAAATTTAAAATATTGTCGCTCTATAGCATTTTTATGAAAAATGTTAAACTAGTTATGCATAAAAGCAATATAAAATCTAATATGAGAATATCACATTAAAAAAAATGGAAATAATTTTTACCTCAAAGTGAGAATTCTCAAGGAGACCGACTCTTACATCTCGTTTTTTATTCTTTGAAATCGAATTTGATACCCCGTGATATATAACACTGATACACTTTGATCAATTACTTGCACTAAACCTCGATAGTGGTTTGTCCTATTTGAAGCCCCACAACAAAGATAAAGAGAAAAATCTTTGGATGATCTCAAAACGTCCAATCTTTTGGTGTATTGAATTTAATTTAATTTTTTTTTTTTGACCAACATATTGAATTTAATTTATTAAGGGAGGGAATGAGAATTTACTAATGTTTTATGTACTATATTCTATTTTTCTGAAGGAGTGAAAGGTATCTGTGGGGACTTGGACGAAAAAGAAAATTTCCAAGAAGGAAGATTCTTTGTTTAATGTCTAATGCTTAGTGAGGGAGAATTGACAAAAGCCACTCTTTCTGTCTTTCAGACCACTAAGTATTGTCTGCGTCTGTGGGACTAGATTGTGCAGGTCAATGCCTAATGCTTAGATTTCACAGTAAAGTGTGATCATCGTATTAACAATACTATGCTCTCTTATGCTGTTATGCAGGACCAAACACCATGATAGTGTCCCAAATTATAGATCCTTTCGCAAGACTTTTCATAATTATGTCAAAATCTTTCTTTTTTAGGTATAAATAGGAATTTTTTGGAGTGTCCACAATGAGGGTGCTTGACCTCATTGGTGTTGAATAAAAAGTTGTGCTGCCAATATAATGGTGTTTATTGAAGATTTATCTCTCTCTTAACTATTTTGCAGGTTTCATTTTATAAATTCTAAATATTTAAGTTTTGTTGAAGTATAATGATTTTTTTTTGTCGAATAAATATAATGATTTAGAGTTGAGGTGTTGAATTTGAAAAAATTGAATGTTTTTAAAGGATTAACACTAAAAATTATAAACAGGGATATGTGAAGACGCCTAACCCACTTAGGCACCAAAAGGGAAGGAAATATAAAATAGGGTCTAAAATGAATATTTATTAGTTGTTTAGTAAGGAAATAGGAAAAGAAAGAAAGAAAACAAAGTTTTTTGTTTAAAAATAAATCAATGGAAAAAGACAATGAAGCACAATTTAGTTAAGATATTTTATCTACACTCAAACGATTGTGGGTTTGAGTTATGAAGAAGAAGTGAAGAACAATATTAATCCCCTTAAAAAATCGATTGAAAGAAGAGTTTCATAAGAATGTCTTCGTACATAGTTATTAATTGATAAATACATGTCATGACATAATAGAAGCCGAATAATCACTAAAAAAAATACCAACAAATAATCACTAAATTTATAATAATTATATGAATGATCATTTGATTTTTTTTTTTTACATAGATAATCAATCAAATGTAACACAAGCTTAGAACCTCCTTGGAATCTTATGACAGGGCAAAATGAGGTTCAATTTGCGCACAACTACAACCACCAAAATTTACATTTCAAGCAAACACTCAATTTGCTAATTCCTCAATTGAAGAGCCACTAACACTAACAATAACCTTACGTACACCATTGAAACCCCTTTTCAAAATAAGATAGGGCACTATCAACATGAAACACATCGATTGTCCGATACATTATTGTTACAATATTCATTGTAACCAAAACATCTGATCCCACGGTTGTCTATGGTCACTCTCATTTCTTCATCTCTTTTTCTCTTTGGGAGAGACAAGGAAAACATTACTTTAGCTGAGGCCACCTTCCTTGCTAGTAGTTTCCATTTGGGATCATCTTTCCTTTTCTCTTGCTCCATTCTCAATTGAAATTGCCTGTCATATTCCCAAAAAAATACCTGAATTGTTTGTGACAAAATTTTCAAATAAATTGACAGCAAGATAAAACAAGACTGTCATTATCATGAGATTGCAAGAAGATAAACACAGAAACATGGGCTAAAACAAAAAACTATCATCACCAGATAGATATTTCTTAATTTTGAGGGCTACCCGTCATTGATGGGACCTTCACTAATTGACAGACTTGTTTGGCATGGTTCATGCAACCATGCTTCCCAAGTGGTAGCTAATAATAACTTGGGTAACTACTAACACTATGTTTATTAGATTTTTTTTTTATATTTTTCCGATTCATCTTTATAAAATTAGTCTGTAAGATGAATAGTGCCTTTTTTTTTTATATGATTTAAAAAAAAAATCTTTTTATGTGATATTTGAACTTTTGCACTGATGTTGGTGTCATGGACATGACCACATACTTTGGTTGTTAACACAGTAGTGGGCAGGTTATAAATGATATATAATATAATTATTGACTACGATCGATGGACCAACGGCATCAAAATGCAAGCAAGTTGGCCAATCCCTAAAAATATCAAGAGACTCGGCTAGGGTACAAAACAAACAATGCAAACCACACACAATTGCGTGTTTGAACATTGCAATATATGCTTGGACCCCCATATACAATATACAATGAATTAACGGACACTTTAATTTCAACGTGACAATATTGTATATATTGTTTTCCCTAAAAAAAAAAATATTGTATATATTGCTACATGATCAATGGTGAGACTTTATGCGATGAATCGAGCACAGCTCAGAATGTAAATTCATTACGAAAAGATAAAATAATGTTCTACCCTGGACACATTCAATCTCAGTCCCATGTTCAAATATTCTTTTTTATTGATATTATTAAATAAACAAATGAACTATTGCTAGCAAGAAACTATTTTGACCAAAATGGATGCCGTGAGTGTGTTGGTGTGACCATTTTATCCATCTAAACAAAAATGAAATTGAACTTCTTTTCTTTGAATTATTTTTTTGACTCAAACTTCTTTTCTTTGATGTGAAAATTGATTTTTTGAATTCAAAATTGAATCATCGAGTTTATGGAAAAATTGACTCATTTTATCTCAATTATCTTGTATTAATAATTTTAGAATTGCACCTTAATTTTTTTCTGTTTAGGAGTATCTCACTTAATCGATCTTAACTCTCTTATTCCCTTCGATCTCAAATATATAAACAAAAAAGTTAAACCGTAATCAAATACAGCAGCTTTATTTATAAAAAAAATCTTATATTTATGACCGGAATAAAAAGTCACAACAATATTTGTATGAGCAATATTTTACTTATCGCCGACCACCACCCACACTATCATCATAACCAATAACCCTCTAATCATCATAGTCATCGACATAACTTTTTTTGCTTTCCCAAAAAAAAAAAAAAAAACGACCGACCATGTCCAGAGAACCATCACCATTGGCTATATTTTTCCCACGTTTTATCACTCATCGACATCATAAGATATCACGAGAATCTTGTGATCACCGCAACTATTAACACCCTCTAATATTTTTGTCTAAAAAACAAAGCACCCTCTAATATTCTAATTAATTCCAGGATTATGATAATATTCTTAAAAAATAAAATAAAACAATTCTAGCATTATTTAATTATATATCTATATCATCAAAATAAAAATCAGGCATGTGATTGATGTAAATAAATAAAATATGGTAAGTTGCATTGGGCAAGAATATTAAACAACTAACCTGCAAAGAGGAACATTGCAGGAATCATCAGTTTGTTGGCAAACATATGAATGCAATCTAAACAGCTGCCACATACGTTTGCACCTCCAGCACCCTCCCTTCACCCTCTTCTGGCATGTTGCAAAATGACGAATCAGAAGCTGAAGCCCTTGACACGTGGAGAATTTGCTACACGGTTTCTTTTCTTTATCAACCTCCACATGGTAAGGTCCAACGTCGGTGCACCCTTCCGTACATATATGCTCCAAACACTCCATCGCCTCCGAAAGTTCCGCATACAACCCTTGCTCCTCCCTGTGCTTCCTCGATTTCTCTCTCCTCTATAACACAATAATAATCCTCTCTTAGATAAATAAATAAGTTTTAAGACGAATCGAAACGACAACAGCTGAATCTCCGCATAAAGATAAAGATATATTTGATCAGATGTCTCGGTGCTACAGATATGTCGTTGATCAGTTAAAACATTAGACGTACCGTTTCGCTTTCGTCCATGAAGCGGAGGATATCAAGTTCAAGCACAGGATCATGTTTGGTGAGGAACTTCCATCCTTCAGTTTTCTGAACCGCGTTGAAGTTATTGGTGAGTAGCTTCATACAACGGAGACGGAGATCCGGTGCATCGCAGAGCCTGGCGAGTTGGAGTACATCCACCACGTTTTCAGATGTTAACCGTTGAACAAGACCTTTGATGCATTTCTGTTTCAGTTGCGGCACATTGTACACGTGAGATAGTGCCAACAGGTGTATTCCGTATTTGTCCATCTCATCCTCCGTGCAACTGTAAAAAACCAAGGACATCTTTGTCATTTGTCATTCACAGCGCGGTTAAATTATAATTATACAAGTACTACTACAAACCTGGATGAGTAGAGGTAGCCGATGAAAGTGGTTACGGCGGTGGAAGGAACGCCGTGAATTTGGATTATTCTTTCGGAGCTGCGGTGTTTACGCGGTTGATCAATAATGTTCTCGAAAACAGGAGATACCGAGGCCTGTTAATTATTGATTTACAATAAGAAAGATTAATAATCGTTAGGTCCTTGGATCGGATACCGAGTTAAAAAAAACAATGAATTGGAGACAAACTAACCAGGATGCTTGTGTGGGCTGGAATGCGTGTGCCATCAGAAGTGTGAATAAAGACATCGTATTCGGGTAAGACCTCCATTGGTGTAGTTTGGGTATTCATTTCCATGTGTTGTGAGGTTTTGTGTTTTTTAAGAGTTAATGGTTTTGGGTAGGAAATGGGAATGATGATTCTGAGATCCAAGGGGTGGTCTTATTTAAGGAATTGGTAAAAGATCTGAGGCAGGTCGGGACCAAACGCGGAAAGTTCTTAATCTTTATTAACACGCGCTATCATTCTTTCCCCTTAGTCAGCAAAGACAAAGGACTTTTTTACCTCACTACTTAACTATACCACGAGAAAAACGATCACGTTTCGCTTAGTCGGTCAGAGGTAATCTTTTTAACAAGATGAAATGATTTAGATTTATATTTCGTTTTTTAAAATATAAAACAAAAATTTAAGTTGCTGTAAAAAAACCATGATGTTTTTTATCTCAACCGTTAATTATTAATCGTGTAGTTTAAATTAACTTAATCATTTAAACAATCTCGACCACACGATTTGGATCAGATGATCCTGAACTATTAAATCGTCATGATGCAACAATTGGTGGATCATCGAAGTAAGTCAACGTTAATGACCCTGAATTAAGGATGACAATTGTACTCAAGCCGAATAAACATATGCAAAAAAATGTATACAATGGACACATAAATACCCGCATTGTTGGGGTGACCACTCTAGTACCCACCCTACCCGTTACTCTGCATATTATATATACTATAACTGTAGTTTTGTAATACTAAAATTAGTTAATTAACCTTAAGTCTTTGATATTTAATGCCGTATGTATTTTTTTTTTTTTTTTTATACTTTTGATGTTTCTTATTTGACTAAATACTATGTTGTGTAATATTTTATAAGTGAATTTAAAAAAATTTGGATCATATTCTAATTATGTTGTGATGTTTTTTTGTTATTTATTGTTTTTTGTTGTTGTTAAAGTGTCGGCAATGAACACGAGACGGGTGCTTAGGTGCTCATAGGATACGGAGACAGACACCAAACTTGTTGCCTACGAGGACCTGGACTCGGGTACGGGGATTTTTTTTTATACGCGGATATAGGGATGGGCATTATATCAACCTACCGAAAGGGTTTCCATTGTCATCTCTATCCTGAATGCGTGAAACCCGACTGCAATGAATTCAATTTCAATCCAATTTGAACAAAAACTTGGTTGGTAGGACGGTTTATTTTTTTAAAATCGTCTTAATCTAAGGATATCTTGAATAATATTTAAGTTGATAATCAAATATTTATTGGTTTTTCTTAAAAAAAATCCAATGAATAATGGAGACGTCAAAAATAGAATAAACATACCAAATCAGTCTATAGACTATTAAAATCAATTAAAAAGCCTTAAAGTGTACTATATGGGTCAAATTGATGGATGAAAGTATATTTTATGGACATTTTAATTTGTTTTAATAGTTTAGAAACGAAATTAAGGATATTTTTCTTAAGCAAAATTAACGAGAGTTAGTTTATGAGCTAAATTACTCGTTTATTCCCTTATTAATCACATTCACCCTGCTCGTTTTTTTATTTCAATTATTAGTCAAACTTATATGATCTAAATTATTGCTAGTACAATGCTAAGTCACCACTCACCAGGTAGCTATCAATGGTTCTAGACCTAGTTCACCAAAGAAGGGTTCTGTCTCTCCCAACGATTTTTTACATTTTAAGTAACTAGTCAATTTATTATTCCACATGAAAACTAGACCCATATTCCTTAATGATGCTATGCAGTGGGGGAAAACACAAGTGTTCTCAAGATAGAAGACATTATTTACCCTGTCATGAAAAAGAAGACATGGATTTATTCTTTTGTTGATTATGTTTGGATTTACACGCCCAAGTTGATTACTGCACCGGCGCGTGGAAAACTTTTTTAGCAAAAAAATCAATTAAAAATGTACACTTTACCTTTTTTATTTCATGAGGATTAACAATGTACACTTGGCATACATACAAGAATAGGATTACATGGATTACCTTTAATGATCCAACGTGGAAAGGATAAACCACCTCATAAACTATACTTAACGTTGAGGCCAATGTGGCAGTTACTCATCCCTTAAAAACGGCTCTTGAAGCATGGAAGCGTTACACAAAGAAGCATTCAATGTGAAAAATAAGAAACTTGTTCTAATCCATTCCAACTCATCAGGGTAGAACAATTCCTACGTTGCACTTTCTTATTTGTTGAACATTAAACTATTATTATGTTATGTCTTTTTTTATCTGTGCATGTTGCTTGTAGCGGGGTCCACCTTAAGAAAATTCCATATTAGATTTGTGTCGGGATTTTGTGAACGTAATACACAAGCACTACGGTGGTGCGCCACTGCTTCTGCCTACCAAAAAACAATGCTTCAATTTGATAGCGATTAATATAGAAGAATTTAATATTATTTTTTGATACCTTTCTAGGAGTGGAAGTTCATGATGGTCTCTTAAAAAATCTGAAAATCCGTTTGGTAATCTCAACAAATACTATTTTAAGGATAAAAAATGTAAATCAGGACACTTTACTCTTATGTCACCAAAATTTAAAAGGACACTTTACTCTCTTTTCATAGGAGGCAAGGACGCTTTACTCTTTATCCTTTAAAAAAATGGACACTTTACTCTTAGGTTATCCTTAATTCACAAAAATATATGGTTTGTTTAGTGAACTGTTGTTTAGTGTGTCCACTACCATGACAGTTTCTATTTCCTAGATTCCTTTGTGATGAATTTTCTTTTCATCTATGATTATTTTGGGTGGAGCAAGTCTTGCTTGAACACAAACACAAATAAAACGTGGTTAGACACACTCACATAGATAAAAGAAAATAAATGATAAAGAATTTAGTCTCATCATTCAATTATTTTTTCTTTCAATTTTTTTAAGGTATGTGTGTATGCCTAACCACTTTTTATTTTTGTTTGTGGCTATATAAGTTTTTCTCTTTAAGGTGACTCGTTTTCTAAATAAAGATTATATTATTGTTAATACCAAAAAATAAACAGACTTTGGTTGATGGTAAAGGGGGTATGTTACTTTGTTCATTTTGCCATAATCCTGCTCTTATTGGAATAATAGCCATGGCAATGTTTGTATGGTAAGGTCGAAGTGTTACTTTCTTCAAAGATGCAATTCTTCTAGGCGAAGAGACCCCCCGTGAGATTTTGGTTATTGATTTGAAGTGCTTAATTTAATAGACATTTAAAGGAAGAAAGCAAGACTTCGATAAGTCAGATGGGTTATTTCGACATGCTGCAAAGTGCTAAGGGATTTCGACCAAAAGCATACAAACTTCGATATACCGTATTTTCGACCAAAGATAAGGAGAAATAATATGAAGTTACAATTTGAGTGCATGGAAGTTATTTTCTAGTGTCTTGTAATGATGTCAAGTGTAGGACTCTAAGTATATCAGTTTGAAATAAGAACAAAAGGTTGGATCCTATTTTTTAAAAGCCTTGTAACTCCTACACCGCGTTGGCAAACGGGTTCAGGGCCGATAAAGATGGATTCCAATTATCATTTACATTCCTTTCATCAATTTAATATTGTTTTGTTCTTGCTTTGTTTTCCTTTTTCTTTTGCAATTTGCATTTCATTTCATCTTTCTTTATTTTCCTTTCTTTTGAATATGCTCATTTGAGTATTTTTCTATTATGTTGTCATGACACAACTTGTTATTAAAAGTTGTTGGATGCAATTCTAACATTAATAAGAACATGGCTAAATTAATCCAATGGTCCCTTAACTAATTACACTTTTTCGTTTTGGTCCCATAAGTTCTAAAATCATCAATTTGGTCCAGTATCTTTACTAACTAATGTCAAAAACGTCTGTCTGTCAAAAAACTAATTGTGCCGTCAGTGAGTGCATATGTGGCGCATCCAACTTGGTATCCAACGTGGCACGTATTTAAGGGACAAAAAAACTTCAGAAACCCAAAATTAGGGTTCCTCATATCTGTTATTCCCCTCCCTCTCTCTCTCTCTCTCTCTCTCTCTCTCTTTGAAATCCTCTTCTTCTCCTCAGATCTGTTCGAATCTCTGAAACAAATTAGGGTTCGTTATCCCATTGGAATCTCTCCATCGCCTTCGTTGTTGCCTTCGAATCTGAAACATGTTGAAGCAAATGAGTCAGTCGTCTGGTTCTGTTGGTTCGAATATGAGAAGGAGAGGAATTTTTGAATGTAGGTGTGGTGAAGAAACTGTTGTTCGAATTGTTACTGATGGTCACAATCCAAATTGTGGAAAAAAGTTACGGGGTTATGGAAACTACAAAAATCAGTACGACAAAGGCTGTAGTTTCTTCAAGTTAGTTGATGAAGACTTCAATGATGAAAGGGAAATGAAGATTGCAAAACTGGAGAAAAAAATTTCAAAGTTGAAGATTGTCCTTGAAAAGACAAGATTTTGGTTGAAAATTTCACTGATTTTTGGATTTTGCTGTTTTGGTGTTTGCCTAGTCTTAGGAACAATTCTAAGTTGCAATGTTAATAGCAGTTGAGTAATGTTTACTTGAAATAGGTTGAATGTTAGACTATAGTATTTTGGCTTTCAAATCCTTGACTGTGTAATGAAATCCACTGAATGAATGAATGATATTTGCCTTAAAAAATATGTTGCATTTTGTTTCTGTATTAATGAATTATGCATTGATTGTTGGATTATGAATGAATGGATCAATGGATTATGCCTTGAATGAATGTCTCTGTATTTTATTTTGCTTAAAAATGTTGGTTTGAAATGGTATGGTCCTTAATCTGTTGGTTTTAAATGGTATGAAAGTTGAAATGGTATGGTCCTTAAATTCGACCAAAAATGATTATTCTACCAAATGAAGTATGCCTGTAATGATTCAATCCCTAATAATATGATCATAGATAATTTCATAAAGTAGTGATTCATTCCAACTAATTTGCATTAATAGCAACATTGTCATTACATCAAAATATACTTAATGATAAAGTACTTGGTCATTAGCATCAAAATATACTTAAGAACCTAAATTGTCAGTGGCCATAATGAAGTAGTACTTGGTCATTACCATAAAAATAAACTTAATCACCTAAATTGTCATATAGCATTACATCAAAAGATATGCACATAGGCATTACATCAAAATAGGGGCACTTAGTCATAGCTGCAAAACATCTCGTCCCTAGCAGAAGGTTATGAACTTCTAATGTTAACTTGAAGTTGATCCCTTAGCCTTAGCAGACACTTTCTTCTTCTTCATGTTTGCTCCTGGTTGTGTTGATGAAACCTTCTCCTTGCCCTTCCTTTTGCTGGTTCTTTTTTGTTGATTTGAGGTCCTTATAGATGCTGCACCAGTTGGGTTCTATTGCTGAGAGGAACCTCCAGGTTGTGGTGGTGGAGGTTGCACTGATGTTCCAGTTGAGCTTACGGTTGTTGGTGGTGGATTTTGCACTAATGTGCCATAAGCAGAAGTTGGATTTTGGCTTCATGAGTGTTGACTTGGAGGTGGTGGTGGAGGTGGTGGAAGCTTGCAAGTGGACTTGTTATGTCCACTCTGCTTACACCTACTGCATCTTAGTCCCCATCTTGCCCTCTTCAACTGACTCTTGTCCAGCAATTCATTGGCATCCTTGTTTCTTCTCTTTTTTGGTCTACCGGGTTGCTTTTTGATGGGTGGTGGCTAAAGACCAGTGTACTCAGTCCTTTGCCATAAAATTTGACCATTAGCTGGATAAATTGAACTACTGTAACATGATACATATTGCTCCTTCTTGAAGATATCTAGAACAAAGTCAAATATGTTCATGTCGAACTTCTTTATACATGAAATAGCATGACAGCAGGGCAATCCTGTCAGCAGCCATTTCCTACAGTCATAAGACCATCTTTGCAGGTTGACATGAAACTTGTCACCAGTTAAAGGGACATGCCTAACTTCATAATCAAACTCAGTTGCACGCCTACAAAGTAAGCATTCATAAATTTAGTATTCATACATGACCAACCAATTGTTAGTGAATGACTCTTTGGCTATCTTTTTATTAATGTTGGGTAACACACCATCCTCCAACCTTGCAGCTTTCTGCCTGCTTACTTCCCGTCTCTCCATCAGGTACACTCTGATGTCCTCACACATAGTCACAACTGGCTTTTATCTTGCTATGATAATAGTGGAGTTAAATGTCTCTACCATGTTATTCACTAGAGTGTCGCATATTGGATCACCAGTGAATTTGTGCTTGCTACAATGCTTTGCAGGAATGTTTTTTAGATACTCATATGCTTCTTCCCTTATATCCTTGATCTCTTTCATGGCATCATTAAATGCATTTTCATAGGTTGCTTTTGCTGCCCTTCACATCAACTCCTTTAACTTTTTTCCAGGATGTTTTTTCCTAAAGTTATTGTACAAATGCTTGACACAAAACCTTTGATCAACATCAGGAAGTAACTCATTCATAGCAGGCAAAAGACCCTACAATGTAATTGTGAAGGTTAAATATATAGAAAAATAAGTTTAACTTATAAAAGACATTATTTAAGTAAAAATACAGATACAATAAATTAAAATTACCTTTTGTTGGTCACTAATAAAAGTGTAAGTCTTACAGAGTCTTGATCCACCTAAATCAGCAATGAGAAGCTCCAAGAACCACTTCCAAGATTCCTTTGTCTCTCCTTCCACCACATCATAAGCTACTGGAAGCATCTGATCATTAGGATCCCTTCCAATAGCAGTCAGCAACATCCCACCATAGCAACCCTTCAAGAAACAACCATCAAGCCCTATATCTCTCCTACACTTAAAAAAACTGGCATTGCATCCTTTCAAACAAATATACAGTCTTTGAAAATGTGGAAAGAAAACTGCTCCAGGTGTCTCAAGGTCTTCTTCACTGCCTTGGAATGAATTAGTGGTAACACAAATAGTTGACTCTTTGTTTGACCTCAATAACTCACGAGCATAATCATATATTATTGTGTACTGCTCCCTAAAGGATCTGTCACACCCCGCTATCCCATACTTAAATATTACATAAATAATCAGAGTTCAATCGACAAAACGGGCATGTCACACTACTTTTCAAAATTCTTAAATAGAAATGAATACTATTTAATA